>Ga0098073_1000455_pt1 | contig 14148 bp, 16 predicted proteins | sample 31_taG_FD_75060 | JGI IMG/M metagenome (GOLD analysis project Ga0098073, IMG submission 75060) | Marine viral communities from the Gulf of Mexico - 31_GoM_OMZ_CsCl metaG | ecosystem: Environmental > Aquatic > Marine > Oceanic | place: Gulf of Mexico | collected 2015-07-12
AAGATGGCTACCCATCAGCCGGCCGCGTGGCATGGGCAGCCTGGGGTGGTGATCCTGGCCAACGCTGGAGCAATGCCAAGGCTGCATCGATTAAGGCTGCGCAAGAACGAACAGCAGCAAATTACGGCACTGAATCACGCCCCTATCCAAACGAACATGCCGCACGCCTGATAGATCCAGACCGCTTTGATCGCTTTACCCGTGAGGCTGATGCCGGTGGTGCTGGCATCGACTTCATCTACGGTTTTGCTGGTAATGATCCGGCCGAGATCCAGGCCATACGCTTTGATGCCGCACGCTTCACTGCAGACGCAGCCAAGGCCTGGCTATCTGATCACGATTTCGAGCCAATAATCTTTGAGCCGGCTACCGATAACATGAAGGCAAGATCAGAGGATCAGGAAGTGGAACTGCGTGAGCTCAACCAACAGCCGCTCTACCGCTCCGCAGTGGTGGCTGAAGTTGCGCGTGCAGCTGACGATCCTGACATCGTTGAGTTCACCTTCAGCTCAGAGCAGCCGGTTGAGCGTTACTTCGGCATGGAAGTGCTTAGCCACGCGCCTAATGCCATGAATATGGAGCGGCTCAACAGTGGCGCCGCACCGTGGCTCTGGAATCACAACCCTGAAGTGGTGCTCGGCGTGGTGGAGCGTGCATGGATGGGTGACGATCGCCGCGGCCGCGTGCGCACCCGCTGGAGCCCGAACACCAGAACCGAAGGCAGCGAAGAGTACAAGCGCCGTCAGGACTGGGAGAGCGGCACCATTCGTAATGTGTCGTTCATGTATTCCATCGATGAACCGCTCGACATCACAAGCCGTGATGGTTTTGCGGTGGTGACGCGGTTCACGCCGATGGAAGTGTCGGCTGTCAGCATCCCTGCTGATCACACCGTTGGCCAAGGTCGCAAGGCCGGCCACACCAGCAGCTCCGGCCCCCCGGATGCTGCCGCGGCATCCGCCGCACCCTGTACACCGTCAACACCAACCCCAATGGAACCCTCCACCATCGACATGGAGGCCGTGCGGGCTCAGGCTGCGGCCGATGAGCGCACCCGCGTTGCCTCTATCACTTCTCTCTGCCGTGAGCACAAGGCAGACGATCTGGCCCAGGGTCTGATCGAATCCGGTGCTTCTGAAGCTGACGCCATGCGCTCGGTGCTTGCCGAGATTGCCAAGCGTCCCGCTGCTCAGCCCGCTACCCCTGCCGCTCCTGCACGCTCCGCTCAGCCGATCGCTACCGGCGGTTCTGCTGACATCGGCCTGACCGATAAGGAGGCCCGCTCCTTCAGCTTCGTGCGTGCCATCCGTGCGCAGATGATGCCTGGTGATCGCGCTGCCCACGAGGCCGCTGCGTTCGAGCGTGAGGTGAGCGAAGCCACTGCACAGCGCATGGGCATCACCCCCCGCGGCATCCTGGCCCCGAATGACGTGCTGCAGCGTGACCTCACCGTGGGCACTGCCTCCGGTGCTGGTGATCTGGTCTTCACCGATGCACGCCCCGGCAGCTTCATCGAGCTGCTGCGCAATCGTCTGGCGCTGAACACCCTTGGCGTCACCATGCTGACCGGCCTGCAGGGCCCTGTGGCCATCCCCCGCCAGACCGGCGCAGGCACTGCCTACTGGGTGGCTGAAGGTGGCGATCCCACCGAATCGCAGCCCAGCGTGGATCAGGTTGCACTGGTGGCCAAGACCCTCGGCGCTTACACCGAGTTCAGCCGTCGCTTGATGCTGCAAAGCTCGATCGACGTTGAGCAGATGGTGCGCACTGAGCTTGCCACTGTGATCGCTCTTGAGATCGATCGCGCTGCGCTCTATGGCACCGGCTCCAGCAGCCAGCCTGAGGGCCTGAAGTTCGTCACCGGCATCAACACCGAGGACTTCAACGCGACGAATCCGACTTACGCGGAGATCGTCAGCATGGAGACCAAGGTGGCTGCAGACAACGCCGACATCGGCGCTATGTCCTATGTGACCAACTCGACCATCTTCGGCGGCTTCAAGACCACCGAGAAGGCCAGCGGTACCGCTCAGTTCATCCTTGAGCCCGGCGGCACCGTGAACGGCTACAACGTCGTGCGGTCCAATCAAGTGGCCAGCGGCGATGTGTTCTTCGGCGTCTGGAACCAGATGATCATGGGCATGTGGGGCGCCTTGGATATCCAGGTCAACCCTTACGCCCTGGACAAGAGCGGCAGCGTTCGCGTGACTGCTCTGCAGGATGTTGACGTGGCCGTGCGTCACGCCGAGTCCTTCTGCCGCGGTAACAACACCCTGTGATCATGAGGCTCCTGATCCTGCGCCAGACCTCCATCGCCGGCCAGCCTGCACGGGTTGGTGACGTGGTGGAAGTAAGCGACCGTGACGCTCGCCTGCTGATCGGCAGCGGCAAGGCAGAAGCGGCCCCAGTCCCGGCAGCTCGTCCAGCTGTTGTGGTGACGCAGGATCCTGAGCCTGTCCAACCCAAACCACGTCAACGTCGCGCCAAGTCCCATGGCACTGCATGAGCTCACGCTGGACAAGCTCCAGCACTTCACCCTCCTGGCCACCACCACCATCACCGGCACCGGCGATCAGACCGGCGTCGATCTGGCCGGCTACGAAGGCGATGTTCAGATCATCCTGTCCGGCACTGCTGCCGGTGCCGGTGCTGATCTGACCTTCCGCATTGAGGAATCTGCTGATAACAGCACCTTTACCGCAGCCACCGGCGGCAGCTTCACTGCCATCGGCAACGCTGCTGCCAAAGAGGTGATCACGCTTAACAGCAATGACCTCAAGCGTTACATCCGTCTCAGCTGCACCGCTGAGACTGGCACCGCCAGCTCCGCTGTGACCTGCTTCGGTTTCGGCCTGAAGAAGTACGGCTGATGGCACTGACCGAGAACCTAGATGCGTTCTTGGCTGATTTCGGCGTCAGCGTCACAGCTGGCGCCGTTTCTGCATTGGGCATCCTCGATATGCCGATGGAGGTGCTCGCTGGTGATCAGGTGCTCAGCACCGACTACACACTCACGGCCAAGGCTGCTGATTTTGGCGATCTGCAGTATGGCTCTGAAGTCAACGTCAACGGCGTGCCCTACACCGTGCGTGAGACCCGGTTGATTGATGATGGCCAGTTCTGCCAGATCGGCCTGATGCGCAGCGTCGCCACTGCGCTGCAGCAGACCACGACCGCCATTGATGCCGGTGACGTGGATGATGTGATCGACGACTTGGGCAACGCTCAGCTTGATCCTGAGATTGATGGTGGCAGCGCAGGATCTAGCTACCTTGAAGGCAACGTGATCGACGGCGGGGCAGCATGAGCAGCACAGCACGGGTGAGGCTGCGCCGCGATACAGCAGCGAACTGGACAGCAGAGAATCCGGTGCTGTTGGCCGGTGAGATGGGTATCGAGACTGATACCCGCAAGTACAAGGTGGGTGATGGCACGCTGGCATGGAGCAGCCTGAGCTACTACATCGAAGGCGTGCTCGCTCGTGGCCAAGCCAGCAAGACCACTAGCGGCACAATCGCTATCAGCGAAGCCGGCACTTATCAGAGCACTGGGCTCACGGCAACCTTCGACAGCAGCACTGATTATCAGGTGGTGCTCGGCACCAGCGATACCTTCGGCCTGAAGAATGACAGCGGCGCCACCAAGCTGTTCATGGTGCAGGCCAGCATGGACGCCTATGCCGGCAACAACCATACGCTCGGCATCAAGCTGGCCAAGAACGGCACCGGCATTGATCAGTCTGAGTGCCGTGCCTTCTCTGGTTCAACTGGGCAGATCGCCAAGTTGTTTTGCTTTTGGATGGTTGAACTGGCCGATGGTGATGAGGTTGCGCTTTATGTGGCCAACATCAACGACACCACCACAATCCAGTTCCAACGTGGTCGCATCTCAGCGATTGAGGTGAAGGCATGACGACCAAGCGCGAGCAGGTGCTGGCCGCTATCCGCACGGCCCTGACCGGCACCACGGGCGTGGGCACCCGGATCTATCGCAGCAGAGTGGAGCCGCTAGCCCGGCAGGAGAGCCCAGCCATCGTGATTGAGCCGATCACTGATCAGGCGCAGCAAAACACCAGCCTGCCCACGCTGGACTGGAGCCTCACGGTTCGCATTGCCGTGATCGTGCGCGGCACCGTGCCTGATCAACAGGCTGATGCAACCGTTCAATCGCTGCACGCCAAGCTGATGGCAGACCTAACGCTTGGCGGTGTTGCCTATGACGTGCAGCCCAGCCTGGTCAACTTTGAACTCGTTGAAGCTGATCAACCTGCTGGTGTGATCTCTTGCGATTACATCGTGCGCTATCGCACGCAGGTGGCTGATTTGACCGCCTGACGGTTTAGCTACGATGCAGCTAGAAGGGCCATGGCGCCCATTGCACACTTCAGTGGTAGCCACCCATGGCATCAGTCCGAACTCGCCGGCGCCTGATCGCAGCCAAGATCGAGAGCACCTACGGCACTGACCCGACACCAGGCGGCGGTGATGCGATCTTGGTGCGCAATCTCGAGATCCAGCCGCTGGTGGCCGATACGGTCAACCGCGAGCTGGTGAGGCCGTACCTGGGCCAGGCTGATCAGTTGCTCAGCCAGACGCGCGTTGAGGTGAGTTTCGAGGTTGAGCTGGCCGGTTCCGGCACTGCAGGCACGGCCCCGGCCTATGGCCCCGTGCTGCGCAGCTGCGCACTGAGCGAGACCGTGGTGGCCGACACCAGCGTTACCTATGCGCCGGAGTCCAGCGGCTTTGAGAGCTGCACCATCTACTACTTCCAAGACGGCATCCGCCATAAGGTGACCGGCTGCCGTGGCACGTTCGAGCTCACTGGTGAAGTCGGCCAGATCCCGGTGATCAGCTTCACGATGACCGGCATTTACAACGCACCGACCGACGAAACGCAGCCAACCCCGACCTACAGCAATCAGGCCAGCCCTGTGCTGTTTAAGGAGGGCAACACCACCAACTTCAGCGCCTTCAGCTATGCAGGCTGCCTGATGAGCTACAACTTCAGCCTGGCCAATGACGTGATCTACCGCGAACTGGTGGGCTGCACCAAGGAGATCCTGATCACCAACCGGGCCCCTAGCGGCACTGTGGTGATCGAAGCGCCGACCATCACGGCAAAGGACTTCTTTGCGGTGGCCACCGGCAGCAGCACCGGCAGCATCAGCTTCCAGCATGGCCAGACTGCCGGCAACATCGTCACGATGACCACGGCGCAGTCAGACCTGGGCAACCTGACCTACAGCGATCAGGATGGCATCCAGATGCTGAACATGCCGTTCATTGCCGTGCCGACCAACGCAGGCGATGATGAGATGAGTTTGGTCTACACCTGATCGCGTGGCGTTCGTACTCAACCAATCGCAGAGCTACAGCTGGCCGGTGAGCATCAAGCTTCCGGCCGATGGCGGCAAACGTGAGAAGTCCAGCTTTGATGCGGTGTTCAAGCGGCTGCCGCAGAGTCGCATCAATGAGATTCAGCAGCTGGTGCAGCAGCGCGTGAAGGCTGCTGAGAGCGGTGAGGAGCTGGACAACGGCATCACGGATCAGATCATTGCCGATGAGATCCTCGTGGGCTGGTCTGGCATCGTTGATGGTGATGGTGATGAGGTGCCCTACAGCGAGGCCGTGAAGGCGCAGCTGTTGGATGTGCCGATGTTGGCCGGTGCTCTGATCGAGGCCTACTTTGCCTCGCTGGTGGAGCTGAAGCGAAAAAACTGATCAGCGCCGCCGACCACTGGGCAGGTGGCGCCGTGATTGATGAGAGCGCTGCTGATGCTGCAGCGTTCGGGCTGGAGTTGCCTGCTGTTGAGCGCGATGAGAACTGCCTGATCTGGCCTGAGTCATGGCCTGCTGTTGACCTGTTCCTGAAGGTGCAGACGCAATGGCGTGGCGGTGCGTCGGGGATCATCGGCCTGGACTATGGCGCCGTGCGTTGGGTGATGCAGCTATATGGGGCTGAAGATGACCGTGAGTTACTGGAGGATCTGCAGGTGATCGAGGCTAGAGTGATTGAAAAGGTGAACGACCGGAAGGACTAGGCATGGCGCTGGATATGACCACCGCCCTGACGATCCGGGCTCAAGTCACAGGACAGCAGCAGATCACGGGACTGACAAAAGGCCTAGATGGCGTCACCCGTGCATCCAATAACAGCGCCACGGCAATGGGGCGGCTCAAAGGCGCAGCAGCGGGAGCACTAGGTGCAGTGCGTACATTGCTACCGGCTCTTGGTGTTGCAGCTGTTGCCAAGTTCGCCAAAGACAATCTTGACGCTGCAGATGCAATGTCCAAGCTGTCGCAGCGCACAGGCATTGCAGCGCCAACACTGGACAAGTTCAGGAAGGTTGCAGAGCTCAGCGATACCAGCATCGAGGCATTGGGCAAGGCGTTCACGATCCTCGCCAAGAATTCAGCCGATGCTGCGCAGGGCACCGGGCCTGCTGCTGATGCGTTTGCCAAGCTCGGAATCAGCGTGACAGATGCAAGCGGCAAGCTGCTCAGCACTGACAACATCATGCTGCAAGTGGCTGATCGCTTCGCCCAGATAGCTGATGGCACCGAAAAGGCCGCTCTGGCCAGCGACATCTTTGGCAGCAGGCTTGGCAGTCAGCTGATTCCACTGCTGAACAGCGGCGGCGATGCGGTGCGCAACATGAGCACAGCACTCACGCAGGAGTCTGCCGATCGCGCTGCGGCCTTCAATGACAGGCTCGAGAATATGCAGGAGAAGGTGCAGCAGCTTGGCCTGCGTCTGACTGAAGCATTGCTGCCCGTGCTTGAGGAATTGGTTGGGATTCTTGAGCAGGTAGTCAATGCGTTCAGCGCGTTGCCAGAGCCGCTTCAGCAGATCACTGCATTTGTGATTGCGCTTGCTGCTGCTTGGGCATTGCTTGCGCCGATTATCACGCCATTGATTGGACTTCTTAAAGGGTTGGCAGCCTTAAAGATCGGCGCCACCATCGCCGGATGGGCTGGTGCCATCGGCCCGCTGATCGCCGCCCTTAAGGGCCTCGGCGCCATCTTGGTTGGCGTGTTCACCGGGCCTGTCGGCTGGATCGCCCTTGCGGTTGCTGCAGGCGCTGCGCTCTATGTCTTCCGTGATCAGGTCGCTGTAGTCATGGGCTTCATCGGCAAGAGGATGGAGGAGGCTGCGAAGCTTGTCTATCGCGTCTTTGTTGATCCGATCGTTAAATCTGGCGACGTGATCATCAAAGGTTTTCGCGCTGCATTCTCTGGTTTGGCAAAAGCTGCCGCAGCGCCCTTCAGAGGAGCCGTCGATCTGATTAAGTCGATCTTCCGCGGCTTGCTTAAGTTCGTTGCCAATGGCGTTAACAAAGCAACCGGCAACATCAATGCCTTGATACGTGGCTATAACAGCATCCCAAACCTGCCAGATATTCCGACCATCCCTCAGGTGACTGTCCCGGCCTTCGCTGCTGGTGGTGTCGTCAACGGTCCAACCCTCGCCATGGTGGGCGAAGGCGGGCAGAGCGAGTACATCATCCCCGAGAGCAAGATGGCTAAGGCCGCGGCTAACTACCTCAGCGGGATGCGCGGTCGCTCCGTGATTCCTGCCTTCGCTGATGGTGGTGTGGTTGGCCCAATGGGCGGCGGCGGTGCAGCCAACACCACCGTTCAGATCACCACCGGCCCGGTGCTGCAGCAGGACGGCCAGCGCTACGTCACCGTGGGCGACCTAGAGCGTGCCCTGCAGGACTTCGGCTCACAGGTGTTCCGCAATAGCCGCAGCTACGGCGGCCGCCGCTATCAGGGGGCCTACTGATGGGAAGGGCTCAGGCGCAATACCTGCGGATTTTCGATGACAGCACCACCTACGTGCGCTGGCAGGGCTACTACGTCAACCAGACCGTGACGCTGGACAGCGCCAGCTGGGAGTACATGCCCTTCAGCGCCAGCGGCATCGTTGAATCCGGCGCCAGTGGCGGCAAGTCCGTCTCGATCACGGTGCCGGCCACCAATAGCGTCGTAGAGGCCTTGAATCTGGCTTTGAGCTATGGCCGGCTCTGCGAGCTCAAGATCTATGAGTTCGACAGCAGGCTGGATCAGACCGCACCGCAGTCAGGCCAGAACCTGATCGCGGCCTACACCGCAGAGGTGGTCAACGTCTCTGGCACCTTCACTCGACTCGACATCGAGCTCGGATCTAGCTTGTCTCCAGTGGGGGCACAGGTGCCGCCGCGTAAGTTCACCAGCTACCTGATCGGCGCACCGCTGCGGATATGATCCTGAACATCTCCGATCCGCTGTCCCTGCTGCCGTATCAGAGCGGCCTAGCTGATCCGGTATTGATCGAGGCTGCTGCACAGGCTGCAGATGATCTGACAGCACAACAGCAGGCGTACAAGATCGGTGATCCGGTGCCGATCGTCTTCTGCCGCCGCGTCAGTGGCAATGGCGGCGTGATGGTCAGCCCCGGCGCTACAGAAGCCCGGTATCAGAACAACGGGACTACCAACGCACTGACGGTGAGCTTGCACCTAGTGCTCAGTGAAGGCGACCTACCGACCATCCCGATCAAAGATGTCTTTGTCGGCCCATGCCGTCAGGGCACATGGGACCAGAACTACGACCGCCGCTCTGGCACCTGGTTTCCGGGCAATTTCGTCACCACCGTATCCGGCAAACAGCCGTGGTCGTGCCCCTACTACTGCGGCACATCAGGGCGTTATGAGGACATGACGACCCTGAGCTACGTCAACACCTTCGTGGACGGCAGCCAGCGGTGGAACCAGCAGGTGCATGTCTTCGTGCGCGAAGGCATGAAGGTCACCCGGATCATCGACAGCACGCTCGGCCCGAGCAACAGCGTGATTGACCTGGCGATCTACCTGATGAACGAATCAGGCCGGATCCCCAGCACGCTGATCGACAACACTCAGATGCTGGCCGCGGCCAACTTCTGCGACACCAACGGCCTGCTCTATAACGGCGTCTTCAAGGAGAGCATCAACCTAGACGAATGGCTGGAGCAGATCGGTAATGACTTCTTGCTGCGTCTGGCAGAGACTGATGGTAAGTTCGGCTTCCGGCCGCGGCTGCCGGTCAACGTTGACCACACGATCAAAACCACAGCGATCGATTGGGTGTTCACCTTCACGGAGGATCACCTGCTGCCGGATGGCTTTGAGATTCAGTACATCTCGATGGAGGATCGCCTGCCGGTTTGCCTGCAGATGATGTGGCGGCAGCAGCCTGATGCTGACATCGGGTTTCCGCGCACCACTGAGGTGCGGTTCAGCGGTGAGGCAACAGCAGGACCGTTTGAGCAATATGACCTGAGCCAGTTCTGCACCAGTGAAACGCACGCGGTGAAGGTCGGCGCGTACCGTCTGGCGCGGCGGAAGTACATCACGCACACGCTGAGGCTGAAGGTGCGACCCAGCGGCTACAACAGCACTCTTACGCTTGGCGATGTCGTGCGCGTTCGCCTGCGCCGTGAGACGGCCACCACAGCGCTCGATTATCACGACTTCCTGTATGAGGTAGAGCGGATTGAGAAGACCGCCAGCGGCGCGTGCGTGTTTGATCTGACGCACCTGCCGATAGACGATCAGGGCCGCAGCTTGGTGGCGCTAGAAGTGGCTGCAGCTACAGCACCAAATGTGAGTATCTCGGCCGGCCGCAGTGATTACAGCTGCGATGACAACTCATCGTCTGACACCACGTCCTTAAGTGGCGGTGGTATTGACTATCAGGACTTGGTGGACGGCACAGGCCCAGCGGCTGGCGGTGATTTTGATCCTCCCTTAGACACAGAGACAAACGCCCTTGGAGCTTCTGGCAACATTGGATTGGATGTGCCAACTGACGACACATGGGCTGGTGGCGGCTACTCACCGATTGGCCCGGCTGTGTCGCAGCCTGCTGGTGAGCCCAGTGGCGGGCCGTCACCAATCGGCAGCTGGGACAATCCTGCTGATCCACTGGAAGAGAGTCTTGATCAGCCAGGAATCGGATTCATCACTGGCGCCACAGGCCCGGACGGCGCGCCGCAAACAGGAGATACGCTGGAAATTGACGAAGCGGATCTCGGATGCGCAGGGCAAGTTTGCTGGCAGCTTGTCTATAACAGCGGCGGCATCTTAAACATTTACTGCCAAGACGAAGCAGTTGCAGGCAAGTATGCCCTCGGCGTTGATGATCCTAGTGAGTATCCAAGCTATTACATCGTTGCTGTCGGTCGCTGCAAAGATTCATCCACATCTAGCGGCTACGGTGAACCGCGCACGCTTGGCACAACGGCGACGGTTAGGTGTGTCGCCGCTGCCGTTGATGGTGGCACGATTAGTGGCACTGCGCCGCCAGAAGGCAACACTGCAGGAGGCACCTGGACGCTTGCAATTAGCGCCGGCACCTTTGAATCCTTTGTTAATGCGGCTTGCACCGATAGCGTGGCTCTGTCCTCTCCCGCGGGGACCATTACAGTCCTAAACGTAACTAAAGTTGAGTTTACGCCTACCACTGGCAGTTGCGGGACAAATGCGTTGAAGTTTACACTAACACTCACAAGCGGTTCGGTAGTTACTAGGACAGCTATTTCTACAACTCATGGCTTCAAAGAAATGAATATCAATTATACGATGTCGTGGAGTGGGCCAGGTGCTGTTTCTTGGAAGACCCCCTGCTGATCATGGCCACTTTCCCAGCCCTACAGCCATCCACCAGGGTCTACACGCCTGGCACTAGTGCCAGCACTGAGTTCGCGGTGCTCGATGGCTATGAAACCAGCGTGCGCCATAGCAACGCTTCTGTGGGTCACATCCTGCGCATGACCTTCACCAGGCTCAGCAGCGCTGACACCTTCAGCCTGGTGAGCCACTACTCTCTGCACGGCACCTTTGAGCCATTCGATCTCACTAGCACCACGCTGATCGCAACCAACCTCACATTTCCAGCCAACTACCTTTGGCGATACCTCTCCGCGCCAGTGATTGATCAATCCTGTGACATCACAAACGCTACGGTGGAGCTACAGCTGCTGCCGCCGTATCTGGTATGACTGCCTACCCTGAGCTGCTGCCGGCCAGCTTTCAGTACGACCTCGGCGGTCTCAACGTCAGCACAGAAGAGACGCTGATCGGTGCTCCGGTGCTATTCAGGCACAGCCTCAGGCAGGGCAACTACAGGCTGATCCTCACTTACACCGATCTCACGGAATCAGAGGCTACGCTGATCCGCAATCATTACATTGATCAGCAAGGCGGTCACTCCACTTTTACGCTGCCCACCGCCATCTGGGGCAGCACTGATGTCATTCCGGCTGATGCGCTCTACCGCTACGACGCCAAACCAGAGGAAACACAACGCGGCGTCTACACCGACATCACGGTGGAGCTTGTGGCGCTGATCGGCAACTTCCTGCTCTACAACCTGATCGGTGAACCAGCCACCCTCGGTGCTGAGGAGGCCTTCACTTCCTATGCGATGACCGGCACCGCACCCTTCATCCTTAACGGCGACGACGCAGATCCTGCAGAAGCAGCCACTCTTATCCTGAGGGCTGGAGGCGCTGAATCATGACTGCGACCACAATCCGCGTTCAGATGGCGCAGCGTAGTGACACAGCTGCCAACTGGACATCAGCCAACCCGATCCTGCTGGCCGGTGAGCTCGGCCACGAGTCTGACACTGACAAGCTGAAGATCGGTGATGGCACGACCAACTGGAGCGGTCTGACGTATCTGCCGATCGACGGCACCTGGACTGGTGACACCATCGCCGTGGCCTATGGCGGCACCGGCCAGACCACCTACACCGACGGCCAGCTGCTGATCGGCAATACCACCGGCAGCACGCTGGCCAAGGCCACGCTCACCGCCGGCACTGGCATCAGCGTCACCAACGGCAGCGGCACCATCACGCTGGCGATCGACTCCGACGCGGCCATCACAGACATCACCACCACGGCCACCACCGGCACGCTGCCCACAGCTGATGGATCGGTGACCATTGCTGATGCAGCATCTCCCACCAACGCTGAGCTGCTCGAATACTGCGTGGAGCTGGAAGCCAAGCTGGAAGCGGCTCTAGCCGCCTTGCGCACGACCGGCGTAATTGCTACCTAGCGGCTCTAGCTAACATCAGTGAAACCGCTGGCGTGCTATGAGTCTGCCTCGCATCGGTGGCTTTTCAGCCCCGGCCACTGCTGACTTCGCTGATCTTGACTACGACGGTAGCAACCGTCTGACCACCATCACCTACAAGCAGGGTGGATCTGGTGGCGGTGTTGTTGGTGTGCTCAACATCACCTACGTGAGCACGACGACCAACATTGACACCATCTACTGGAGCTGAGAGCAATGACCTATAGCTACAACCCGCTGGCTTCTCTTGGCCTTGATAAAAGCATCCCGCTCGATGGGTCCGGCAAGATCCCTTCGGACTATCTGCCCAGCTATGTGGATGATGTCGTCGAGTATGACGACCTTGCAAGCTTCCCTGGCACAGGCGAGACCGGCAAGATCTACGTCGCCAAGGACACGGGCTACACATACCGCTGGACAGGATCTGTATATGTGCGCATCGGCAGCGGTGGTGAAGTCGAGCTGAATCTTGGATTACAAGGCAGCCCGTCTCTGTTCTTCACTGGCGACACCAACACCGGCATCTACAGCCCCGGCGCAGACCAACTAGCCCTGAGCACTAATGGCACTGGGCGGTTGTTTGTTGATGCGAGTGGAAGGGTTGGGATTGGCGCAACACCTGCGGGCACGGGGCAGCTTCATGTCATCAATAACGCTGGAAATGTCGTCTCTCAGTTCTTGTCTCAACCGTCTGGTTCTTGCACTATTTACTTAGGCACAACAAGCACTGCTAACAGTTTTTTGCAGTATGACGACTCAGCCGGTTATTTGCGTTGGTTCGGAGGTGGCAGTGAAAGATTGCGTATTGACAATGCTGGCAGGCTGTTGGTGGGGACTTCTAGTGCCGCCAATGTTCCATACGGCAGCCAGATTGAATGTTCGTCTACGTCTGGCGTAGCGATTAGCAATTTACGCTTTGGCAACAATGCGTTTGGACCTACGTTGCAGCTAGGCAAATCTAGGTCAGCTTCTGTCAACGGGTACACGATTGTCAGCAGCGGAGACACTCTTGGACAGCTTGTTTGGGTTGGAGCTGATGGCGTTGATATGCTGTCTCAGGCTGCCAGTATTTCTGCCCAAGTAGACGGCACCCCTGGCGCTAATGACATGCCAGGCCGCCTAGTGTTCTCCACCACGAGCGATGGTGCGTCTTCTCCGACGGAGCGGATGAGGATTAGATCAAATGGAAATACACGCCTGTTTTCAAACGAAGATGGCTACTGGGCGTTGGCGACTGCTAGTGCAGGAACAACTTATACCTTGTTCCAAGGAAGACATTCTGCTACAGACTGGAATAGCGGCACAGACGCAATTGTTATTTATACCAACGGCAACGTAGCCAACACCAACAACAGCTACGGCCAGCTGACATCTGACGAGCGCTTCAAGCAAGACATTGTTGATGCCAACTCCCAGTGGGACGACCTCAAGAACATCCGCATCACTAACTACCACTGGAAGTCTGACCCTACAGGTCCGATGCTCCTTGGTCCTATCGCCCAAGAGCTTCAGGCTGTGTGTCCTGGCTTGGTAGATACGCGAATTGCAAAGAAGGAAGACGAGGCTGCTTCTGGTGGTTTGGTTTCTGAAGGCGATGAGGTGTTGAGCTTCAAGGCCAGCATCCTCTACATGAAGGCAGTCAAGGCGCTGCAGGAAGCAATGGAGCGCATCGAAACCCTTGAAGCTGAAGTAGCAGCTCTCAAAGCCTAGTAGTCCCCTTCACTGGGCGGGCAACCGGCCTACTCAGCAGGTTGCACAACCAATAACCTGAACCATTGCCACTTCACTCATGACCACCACTTTTACCTGGAAGATCGCTCAACTGGAGCGCGAGACCGCCGACGGTTACGTATTCACCGCTCACTACACCGTGGATGCCAACGACGGCACCTATTCCAGCGGCGCCTATGGCAGCGTCGGGTTTGAGCGCCCCGACAACCTGATCCCTTTTGCTGACCTCACTGAGGACGTAGTGATCGGCTGGGTCAAGGAAGCGCTCGGCGGCGACGAAAAGGTTGCTGAAATCGAAGCTGCACTGCAAG
>Ga0098073_1000456_pt1 | contig 14143 bp, 10 predicted proteins | sample 31_taG_FD_75060 | JGI IMG/M metagenome (GOLD analysis project Ga0098073, IMG submission 75060) | Marine viral communities from the Gulf of Mexico - 31_GoM_OMZ_CsCl metaG | ecosystem: Environmental > Aquatic > Marine > Oceanic | place: Gulf of Mexico | collected 2015-07-12
ACCACTAGGCTTTTTTTTAGCCTTTATGATAGGTCCTGTTTTTTTTGTGCTTCTTGAAACCAGTGCAACTAAAGGTTTTAGAGCTGCTGTGGCTTTTGATTTAGGTGTTATTGTGGCTGATGTGTTTTTTATTGGCTTAGCCTATTTTAGTAGTTTTCAGTTACTCGAAAACCTGAGTAATCAGCCGGGTTTATTTGTTTTTGGCGGTGTTATTATTACGATTTATGGTGTTGTAATTTTTTTAAAAAAACCATTAAAATCTACAGAAGAGGTTAGTGAGATAGAGTTTGCTAAAACCAATTATTTAGGACTATTCATCAAAGGATTTTTGCTAAATTTTATCAATATTGGTGTTTTAGTGTTTTGGTTAGGAGTCATTATTATCACAGGCCCAAGTTTAGAAAATGATTTTAATAGGTTTTTAGTATTCTTCGGAACAATGATCGGAGCTTATTTTGTTACCGATTTATTTAAAATATTATTAGCAAAACAGTTGAAAAGAAAACTTACACCTGAGCGTATTTTAAAAGTAAAGAAACTCCTTGGTATCATTTTAGTTATCTGTGGTTTAGTGCTTATTATAAAAGGGTTTTTACCTAAAGACCAACTCAATCCACAAAATCTTATTGAAGACATTACTTAATAAAAAAAAGAGATACCGTAGTATCTCTTAATTATTGAGGCGTCTAGCGGATTCGAACCGCTGTAGAAGGTTTTGCAGACCTCTGCCTAGCCACTCGGCCAAGACGCCTTATTTGGCAGCAAATGTAAAAAAAATAAAGTTTTCACACTATTTACCTTTGCTTTTTTCGTTTTTCGGTCATTTTAATCGTTACCATTTCTACGTCACCACCAATAGGAGGGTTAATTTTACTAACCCAAACGGTTGCTTTTTTCACCGCAGTATCTTCTTGAAAAATACGAATTAAAATGCGCTTGGCTACTGTTTCTAATAGGTGAGAAGGTTTTTCCATTTCTTCTCTAATCACTCTATTTAGAAACACATAATCCACAGTATCACTCAGCTTATCTGTTTTGGCAGAGGTTTGTAAATTTGCTTTTACTTCTAAATCTACCCTGTAATCACTCCCAATTTTAGTTTCTTCAGCTAAACAACCATGGTTAGCAAAGACACGTATATTTTCAACTTTTATAATTCCCATTAGTTTGTAAATAAATCAAAAATATTACTTAATGCACTAGTTTTAGCTTTATAAAATTCTGTGTACGTGCACCGTTCACAAGAAACAGAAGTAAATTTTTTATTCTGCACATCAAATATTTTTGACCACGTTCCACCAGTTGCTCTCATTTCATCAACAACATAGGTTCTGTTACTACATTTTGGACATTTATAATTAATTGATTTCATATGTTTTATGTATTTATACTTTATTAGTGTGAGCAACCAACCTTTTGTTACGTATATTCTTATTAAAAGTGCTAAAATAACTTGAATTTCCTTAATTTTGAAGCCTATTTATTATAAACAAATAGAGGATAATGTCTGAAGAAACCAAATCACTCAATTTTATTGAGCATATCATAGAGGAAGATTTAAAAAATGGAATGCCAAAAGAACATTTACGTTTCCGTTTTCCACCAGAGCCCAATGGCTATTTACACATTGGACACACCAAAGCTATAGGAATCAGTTTTGGTTTAGGCGAAAAATATAACGCACCTGTTAATCTTCGATTTGACGATACCAATCCAACAAAAGAAGAACAAGAATATGTAGACGCTATTAAGCGTGACATTGCTTGGTTAGGCTATCAATGGGCAAACGAACTTTATTCATCTGATTATTTTCAACAACTCTATGATTGGGCTGTGCAAATGATAAAAGACGGAAAAGCTTATGTCGACTCTCAATCTAGTGAGGCTATGGCTGAACAAAAAGGAACACCAACTCAAGTCGGAACCAATAGTCCTTATAGAAACAGAAGTGTAGAAGAAAATTTAGATTTGTTCACACGAATGAAAAATGGTGAATTTCCGGCTGGAACTCATGTGCTTCGTGCAAAAATTGATATGGAAGATCCAAACATGCTCATGCGTGATCCTATCATGTATCGTATTATGCATGCACATCACCATAGAACTGGAAATGATTGGTGTATTTACCCAATGTACGATTGGACTCATGGTGAAAGCGATTATATCGAGCAGATTTCACATTCTCTTTGTTCGTTAGAATTTAAGCCTCACCGAAAATTATATGATTGGTTTAAAGAGCAAGTTTATGATTATAGTTCAAATGAATATCCTCTTGTTCCAAAACAGCGAGAATTTGCACGATTGAATTTGAGCTACACGATTATGAGTAAACGTAAGTTGCTTAAATTGGTGGAAGAAGGAGTAGTTTCAGGTTGGGACGACCCACGCATGCCAACCATTTCAGGATTAAGACGAAGAGGTTATACACCAAATTCGATCAAACATTTTATTGAAAGAGTAGGAGTTGCAAAGCGAGACAATGTGATTGATGTGTCGTTATTGGAGTTTTGCGTGCGCGAAGATTTAAACAAAACCGCACCACGTGTTATGGCTGTTTTAGATCCAGTTAAAGTTGTTATTACAAATTATCCCGAGGATAAGGAGGAATGGTTAGAGGCTGAAAACAATCCTGAAGATGAAAGTGCAGGAGCAAGAAAAGTCCCATTTTCAAGAGAAATTTATATCGAAAAGGAAGATTTTAAAGAAAACGCTGGAAGTAAATTCTTTAGGCTAACACTTGGAGGAGAGGTAAGGTTAAAAAATGCTTATATCATTAAAGCCGAAAATGTTGTTAAGGATGCTAATGGAAACATTGTAGAAATTCATTGTAGCTATTCTGAAGACACTTCTAAAAAAGTAAAAGGAACCTTGCATTGGGTATCTATAAAACACTCCATTACAGCTGAAGTTAGGGAGTATGACAGATTGTTTATGGATGAAGCTCCAGATAGCCATCCAGATAAAGATTTTATGGAGTTTATCAATCCAAATTCTTTAAAAGTCATTAATGCATATGTAGAACCTAGTTTAGCTAATGCTAAGGTTGGTGAGCAATTTCAGTTTCAGCGATTAGGTTATTTTAATGTTGATGATGATTCAACATCTGATAAATTAGTATTTAACAAAACCGTTGGTTTACGTGATTCTTGGGCGAAACAAAAACCTAAAGAGAGCAAAAGCCAAAATCAGCCAAAACCTCAACAGCAATCTCATCGAAAAGCTATAAATGTCATACAACAATTAGGAAAAAAATACACTAATTTACCTGAAGACAAGCAACAAAAAGCTAAAGTAGAAATTCAAGATTTAGCGAAAGAAGTTACCTATGAAGAGCTTGAACCTTTGTTTGGAACCGCTGTTAAAAAAGCAGGAACACGTATTGCAACAATGATTGCTTTAAAAGTGTTATTAAATAATGGTTTAGAAAAAAATGCAGCCATTACTGAATTTATAGAAAAAGCTCTTGAAGACAACAATGAGCTTTTGGTTGCCGAGGCTAAAGAAAACGCATAAAAAAACCTCGAAGTTTGTCTTCGAGGTTTTACTCAGTTTATAATAGACTTATTAGTCTTTCTTTTTAACATTTTGATTTTTCATCGCTTCACCTATTTGATTACTAGCAGTAAAACTAGCAACCATGTCGTTAAGCATATTACTACCTGCTTGTGGTGAATTAGGCAATAAAATTAAGTTACTGTTGGTTTCTCCACCTATAGCTTGAAGCGTGTCATAATGTTGTGTCACCACAATTAACGCTGAAGCCTCTTGAGAGTTAATACCAACTTTATTCAGTACTTCAACAGATTCCTCCAAACCACGTGCAATCTCTCTACGTTGATCTGCAATACCTTGTCCTTGTAAACGCTTACTTTCAGCTTCAGCTTTTGCTTTTTCAACAATTAAAATTCTAGCTGCATCACCTTCAAATTGAGCAGCAATTTTTTCGCGTTCAGAGGCGTTAATTCTATTCATTGCTTGCTTTACTTGTGCATCAGGATCAATATCTGTGACTAGAGTTTTAATAATATCAAAACCATAGTCAGACATAGCGTCATTAAGCTCAGCTTTTACAGCCAAGGCAATGTCATCTTTTTTAACGAACACATCATCTAACTTCATTTTAGGCACTTCAGCACGGACAACATCAAACACATAAGATGTAATTTGATCGTGAGGATAATCAAGCTTGTAAAATGCATCATACACTTTATCACGTATGACTTTGTATTGAACAGAAACTTTTAAACGCACAAATACATCATCAAGAGTTTTGGTTTCTATAATGACATCAAGTTGTTGGATTTTCAAACTCAAACGTCCTGCAATTCTATCAACTAAAGGAATTTTTAATTGTAAGCCTGAATGGCGAATACTTTGAAACTTACCAAATCGCTCAATAATTACAGCTGTTTGCTGCTTAACAATAAAAAATGCAGAAATAATAATTAACAATCCAAAGAAAATAAATGGTATTAGAACAAATTGGCCCATGATACTAAGATTAAAAGGTTATAAAATAATTGAATACTAAATTAAGTTATATTTGTTGCAAACTCATACAAAGAACTATGAAATTTAGACTCCCTATCTTATTAGTAGCACTCACACTATGTTTTGTTACAACAATCCACGCACAACATAAAACATTTGCAATAAAAAACGGAATTGCCATACAAGGTGGAATCACACAATTTGATATTAATACAGATAATTTTGTGACTAAAAAAGGCAATGGTTTTATTGGAGGAATGGCTGCAACGGTTGATTTACCACATAAATGGTACACTGTAAGCTATGGCATGTTATTGTCTGAAAACAATATCGAAATTTCAGGACGAATGACAGATGATGTCGCTGGAAACGAAATGATTGAATATAAAATGATGACTGTGCAATTGGGCTTCCTGTTTCACGCCAAACTGATAGGAGAAAATCTAACCATTGATCTCGGTCCACAAATACAATACAACGGAAAGCTCGAGCTTAAAGATTCTGAGAATGAAACGTATTTCATTAATGGTTATGAAAATTTAATGGCAAAAGATATTTCTGAAATCTCTCAGTTTAATGCCAACGGCATTGTAGGTCTTTCTGCTGGAACAGGAGCCTTTAGAGTAAGAGCTCAGTATGGTTACGGTTTTACAAACATTTTAAACAAACTCAACAACAACAACCTTGATACAAGTGGAGGAGCAAGTAAGTTTAAAGGAAACCAACAGTTGCTCAGCTTAACAGCAATGATTACTTTTTAACAAGCAACTTTGATAAACTGATTAATACGCTGGATAGATTCAGCTTTTCCAATCATAAACATAATATCAAACACATCAGGACCCTGTAATGCACCTACCAGAGCTAATCGCAAGGGCATCATAACTTTTCCAAATCCTATTTCGTTTGAAGTAATCCATCCTTTTACAGCGTCTTGGATAGCATCTTTTGAACTATCATCTGCAGATTCAATTACAGATACTAATTCTTGCATTAATCCTTTAGTGTCGTCTTTTATGGCTTTTTTAGATGCTTTTTCATCATACTCTGATGGAGCTACAAAGAAAAAACTGCTCAATTCCCAGAAATCTGACACAAACGTTGCTCGCTCTTTAATTAAATCAACAACCAATGCAATGTAACCATTGTCAATGTCTGACAATTCGCTTCTTGAAGATTTATACATAGCAGCAAGTTTCTCGCTGGACTGCTCTTGCATATAATGATGATTAAACCATTTTATTTTTTCAGGATCAAAACGTGCTCCAGATTTATTGACTCTTTCTAGTTCAAAGGCTTTAGTTAACTCTCCCAAACTAAATAATTCTTGTTCAGTTCCTGGATTCCAACCTAAAAAAGCCAAAAAGTTTACCATAGCTTCAGGGAAATAACCATCTTCTTTATATCCTCTTGAGACCTCTCCAGATTTTGGATCTTTCCACTCTAAAGGAAACACAGGAAAACCAAGTTTATCACCATCTCTTTTGCTTAATTTACCTTTTCCTGTTGGTTTTAAAATTAATGGTAAGTGCGCAAATTCTGGTGCTTCCCAACCAAAAGCATCATATAACTGAAAGTGCAGGGCTAATGAAGGCAGCCATTCTTCACCGCGAATCACATGTGTGATTTCCATTAAATGATCATCAACAATATTCGCTAAATGATAAGTTGGCATACCATCACTTTTAAACAATACTTTATCGTCTAAAACATTAGTATCTATTTGAATATCACCACGAATAATATCTTTCAAATGAAGCGTTTCGTCTTGAGGCGACCAAAAACGAATCACATAATCATCACCATTAGCAATGCGTTTTTCAACGTCTTCTTTTGATAGTGATATAGAATTGGTTAGTTTTTCTCTGTTATGCCAGTTGTAAATAAACGTTTTACCATTAGCTTCATGGTCTTTTCTAAGCTCATCTAATTCTTCAGGCGTATCAAAAGCATAATAAGCCTTTCCTTTATTAATAAGCTCTTCAGCATATTGCTTGTATAAATGCTTGCGTTCGCTTTGTCTATAAGGACCAAATTTTTCATTTTTCCCAGGACCTTCATCAAAAGGAATATTGCACCAATTTAAAGACTCAATAATATACTGTTCAGCGCCATCAACATATCTATTTTGGTCAGTATCCTCAACACGAAGCACAAAGGTTCCATTGTTTTTTTTAGCGAACAAATAATTAAAAAGAGCAGTTCTTACACCTCCAATATGTAATGGTCCTGTTGGGCTTGGTGCAAAACGCACACGAACATTTTTAGTCATGAATCTTGTTTAAGACTGCAAAGATAAAACGATAATTAATAAAAGAAAGCTACTGAGCAGAAATCATTTCACGCGGAACTCGTTTATTCATAATACTAAACCACAAAGGAGGAAGTAAAGCTAAAACCATAGAGGTTGGATAACCAAAAGGCAATTGAGGACTTTCATCATGGCATTCCAGAATTTGATATTTTTTTGAAGATTTAAAATGATGATCACTATGTCTTGTGAGTTCGTAGAGCATGATTCTACCAATTACATGGTTGGAGTTCCATGAATGAATCTCTTTTACACGTTCATAGCGTCCAGATTCCTTTTTCTTTCTTAACAAGCCATAATGTTCAATGTAGTTCACGGTTTCTAATAATAAAACACCAGTAATCGCCGAAAGAACTGCAAATAATAACGCTGCTTTTCCAAAAATGATAAATACTAGAGTCAAATACAAACCTTGCAGAATTAGATACCAAAACATATCATTTCTAAACGAAAAAAATGACAATTTGTAATTTGCAAGTAGTCGCTTTTGAATCTTCCAAGCACTAAAATATTGTCTAACAATTGAAGTCAACCAAAACGAATAAACACTTTGTTTATAACGAGCAGTAGCTGGATCTTCTTTGGTTGCTGCGTGTAAATGATGTCCAAAATTATGTTCAATATAAAAATGCATGTATAAAGAAGGTAGTAACAATGCTTTTCCTATAAAACGCTGTTTTGAAGCTTGTCTATGTCCTAGTTCATGAGCCACATTAATGCCATTTCCACCCAAAACCATTCCTAAAGAAAGTACTAAACCAACGAACTCATAAGTTTCAAATGGATAGTTTGATACTTCAAACAAAGACCATATTAACAAGGCGTAAACAATAGGGAGATTCAAATAAAGGAGCCAATCAAAAAAGGTACTTACAGCTCTTGAAGAAACTTCAGATTCTGAATAATTAGAGTTCTCTTCATTTAGTAACAGCTCTAAAACAGGAATAAAAACAAATAGATAAATAGGCGTTAAAAACAGCCAATAGTCTTTAAAATAAAGACCAATAATCAAACTTAATGGAACAGTTAGGGCTGATAAATATTTAAAATCTCTTGGTTTCATTTTGGTACAAACACCGATGAAGGTACGTCAATCATCGACTTTAACACAATGTTATATATGTTGAAAGGCACAAGTTAACAATAAAATTGTAGATTTATCTGTTGAGACATTAAACAAGTGCGAATGAGCAACTTTGAAGCCATACAGCTAAAGCTGGAAGCCTTTATCAAAAAGTATTACACCAATGAACTTATAAGAGGTATTATCTTATTTGCAGCTATTGGGTTACTTTATTTTTTGTTTACACTTTTTGTGGAGTATGTCTTATGGTTAAACTCAAGCGCTAGAGCTATTTTGTTTTGGCTATTTGTTTTAGTTGAACTTGTTTTATTTGCCAAATTTATTGCATTTCCGTTGTTTAAACTATTTAAACTCCAAACAGGGATGGATTATTTAGACGCTTCTAAAATTATTGGTCAACATTTTCCGGAAGTTAATGACAAACTGATAAATGTTTTACAGCTTCAAAAGGCATCTGATCAATCCGAATTACTTTTAGCGAGTATTGAACAGAAATCAATTGAGCTTAAACCAATTCCTTTTTCACTTGCTATTAATTTTAAGGATAACGTTAAGTATCTTAAATATGCGGCAATTCCAGTTTTAATCTTGTTATTTTCATTTATTTCAGGAAAAATGAATTGGTTTAGCGATAGCTATGAACGTGTGGTAAATTATAAAACAGCTTATGAACCACCAGCGCCTTTTCAGTTTTTTGTTATGAACGAGAATCTTAATGCCATAGAAAGCAAAGATTTTACACTCACAGTCACCACAGAAGGAAAGATAGCGCCTGAAAATGTTCAAATCTCATTCAATAATGAAACCTATTTTTTAAATCAAATAAAGCCTAACGAGTTTGAGTATGTGTTTTCACAACCAAAAGCAAATGTTGAATTTAAATTGTTTGCAAACAATGTAACGTCAAAACCGTATACCCTAAATGTTGTTGAAGTACCAACTTTACTTGGTTTTGATATGATTTTAGATTATCCAGCGCATACCAAAAAGAAAGACGAAGTATTAAAAAGTAATGGTAATGCAGTGGTTCCTCAAGGCACAAAAGTTACGTGGAATTTAAATACCAAAACAACCACTCAAGTTGAACTCAGCACTAAAGATTCTGTATATAATTTTTCACCAAACAATAATACATTTGAGCTTTCTCAAAGATTGTTTAAAGCCCTTGATTACTCCATTAATACGAGTAATGATAACTTAAAAAACTATGAAAGCTTGGCGTTTTCAATTGATGTCATAAGAGATGAGTTTCCTGAGCTCAGAGTAGAAATGAAACAAGATTCAATGGACATTGAAACACTTTATTTTTATGGGCAGATTAGTGATGATTATGGATTGAGCAAACTTCAAATAGTTTACTATCCTAGTAATAACGAAGAGAATAAAAAAACAGCACCAATTCCAGTTTCTACTTCAAATTTTGATGAATTCATAAATATTTTTCCAGCAGATATTGAGTTGGAAGAAGGCATCAGTTATGACGTGTACTTTCAAGTGTTTGATAACGATGCTATAAATAATTACAAAAGCACCAAAGGCAACGTGTTCACTTACAGAAAGTTAACACAAGATGAATTAGAAACCGAACAGCTTAAAGAGCAGAACGAAACCATAGAGGATTTAAATAAGTCTTTAGAGAAATTAGAAAAGCAAGATGAAGAATTAAAAGAATTCTCTAAGACCCAAAAAGAAAAATCGGAACTGAATTTTAACGACAAAAAGAAACTTGAAAACTTCTTAAAGCGCCAAAAGCAGCAGGAAGAAATGATGCAAAACTTCAATAAGAAGTTAAAGGAGAATTTAGAAAATTTTCAAAATAATGAAAATGAAAAAGATGAGTTTAAGGAAAATATTGAGAAGCGATTGGAAGAAAACCAAAAGCAACTTGAGGAAGACGAAAAACTTTTAGAAGAACTTGAAAAACTCGCTGAGAAAATTCAAAAGGAAGAGCTAACAGAAAAACTAGAGCAGTTAGCAAAACAGAATAAAAATAAAAAGCGAAGCTTAGAACAATTGTTAGAGCTAACCAAACGTTATTATGTGTCCAAAAAAGCTGAGAAGCTAAAATCCGAATTAGAAGAATTGGCTAAAGAGCAAGAAAAACTTTCAGAAGAAACTGAAGAGAATAACACTAAAGAAAAGCAGGACGAACTCAATGAGAAGTTTGAAGATTTTCAAAAAGAAATGGACGAACTTCAAAAAGAAAATCAAGAATTAAGAGAGCCAATTGATGCGGTAAAACAGGACAAAAAGTCTGAAGAAGAAATAAAGAAGGAACAACAAGAAGCTAGCGAAAATTTGGAAAAAAAGGAACAGTCTCCTAGTGAACAAGAGCAGGAACAAAACCAGAATAATGCTAAAAAGAATCAGAAAAAGGCAGCTCAGAAGATGAAAGAAATGAGTGAAAAAATGAGCCAAATGATGAGTGGAGGAGGAGGCGAACAAATGTCTGAAGATATTGATATGTTACGTCAGATTCTCGATAATCTTGTGTTGTTCTCTTTCGATCAAGAAAGTTTAATGAATCGTTTTAAATCAATTCAGGTTAACCATAATCAGTATGCCAATTATCTTAAAAACCAACAAGGATTAAAAGAACATTTTGAGCATGTTGATGATAGCTTATTTGCGCTTTCGCTAAGACAACCAATGATTTCTGAGCGCATCAATAAAGAAATTACCGAAGTGTTTTTTAATATCGATAAGTCTTTAGAGCAGCTGGCAGAAAATAGGCTATATCAAGGTGTCGCGGCTCAACAATACACAGTAACCTCGGCTAATACTTTAGCTAGTTTTTTAAGTGATGTGTTGGATAATATGGAAAATCAAATGAATCCATCACCTGGACAAGGAGGTGGAGGCGACATGCAATTACCAGACATTATCATGAGTCAAGAAGAGCTCAATAAAGAGATGGAAGAAGGAATGAAAAAAAGTGAAGAAGGCAAGAAAAGTGAAGGAGAAAAAGGAAAAGAAGGTGAGAAAGAAGGCGATCAAGAAGGAAAAGAAGGGCAACAGCAAGGTGAAAATGGCGAAGGTAATAGTGAAGATATGAATGGTGAATTGTTTAGAATTTATCAACAACAACAACAACTAAGGCAAGCCTTGCAAGATAGATTAGCTAAAGTAGGAAAAGAAGGTGTTGGAGGAAATTTACTTAAGCAAATGGAGCAAATAGAAGAAGATTTACTTAACAAAGGATTTACTAATAGGACCCTTGAAAAAATGATGAATTTGCAACATCAATTACTCAAGCTTGAAAACGCAACTTTTCAACAAGGTCAGGACGATAAACGTAAATCAGAAACCAACCAGAAACAATTTAAGAACACGACGCTGAATCAAATTAATAATGCTAAACAATATTTCAATACAACTGAAATTTTAAATCGTCAAACACTACCTTTGCAACAAGAATATAAAAAGAAGGTACAAGACTATTTTAAAAAGAAAAATGATCAGCTTTAACTACGAAGTAGAATTTCAATTACATTCGGAAAATAAAATTAGCAAATGGCTTTCAAAAGTGATACAATTAGAAAATTGTAAAGAAGGCGATATAAATTATATATTTTGTGACGATGACTATTTATATAATTTGAATGTTGAATTCTTAAACCACGACACTTTTACAGACATCATTAGTTTTGATTATTCAGTAGGAAAAGAACTACATGGAGATATTTTTATTTCAACAGAGCGTGTTAAAGAAAATGCCGAAAATTTCAACCAAACCTACGAAGACGAATTAAGTCGAGTTATGGTTCATGGTATCTTGCACTATTGTGGTTATAAAGATAAATCAGAAGATCAAGCTAAGACCATGCGAGATAAAGAAAATCACTACCTAAACCTTTATTCTGAAATTCAGTAATTCATCGTATATTTGCAGACTTTAATTAAATAAAAGCATTTTGTTCCACGTGGAACAATTTATCATGAGCCTATTTTTAGACACATATGACGTTATCGTAGTTGGAGCTGGTCACGCAGGAAGTGAAGCTGCTGCTGCTGCTGCTAATATGGGAAGTAAAACTCTTCTCATTACAATGAATTTGCAAAACATTGCGCAAATGTCGTGTAATCCTGCAATGGGAGGAATCGCTAAAGGACAAATTGTTCGTGAAATAGATGCTTTAGGAGGCTACAGCGGAATTGTTAGTGACACGTCTGCGATTCAGTTTAAGATGTTGAATAAGTCAAAAGGTCCAGCAATGTGGAGCCCAAGAGTGCAAAGTGATAGAATGCGTTTTGCTGAAGACTGGAGGATGTTACTCGAGCAAACACCAAATCTTGATTTTTATCAAGAAATGGTTTCAGGTTTATTGGTGGAGAAAGGAAAAGTAGTTGGAGTAAAAACATCGTTAGGAATTGAAGTAAAAGCAAAATCAGTAGTTCTTACTAACGGAACATTCCTAAATGGTTTAATTCATATTGGTGACAAGAATTTTGGAGGTGGTAGAGCAGGAGAAAGAGCAGCCACTGGTATTACTGAACAGTTGGTCGATTTAGGTTTTGATTCTGGCCGAATGAAAACAGGAACACCACCAAGAGTTGATGGGCGTTCTTTAGATTTTTCAAAAATGATTGAACAGCCTGGAGATGAAAACCCTGAAAAGTTTTCGTATTTAGATATTACAAAACCTTTGACCAATCAACGCTCATGTCACATGACTTATACAAGTGAACAAGTACATGATTTATTGCGTGAAGGATTTGATCGTTCCCCAATGTTTAATGGTAGAATAAAAAGTTTAGGACCTCGTTATTGTCCTTCCATTGAAGATAAAATAAATAGGTTTGCTGATAAGGACAGGCATCAATTGTTTGTAGAACCAGAGGGCTGGAATACTGTTGAGGTTTATGTTAATGGTTTTTCAACATCTTTACCTGAGGATGTTCAGTTTAAAGCCTTACGTTCTGTTGTTGGTTTTGAAAATGTTAAGTTTTTCCGTCCAGGATATGCTATAGAATACGATTATTTTCCACCAACACAATTAAAGCACACACTTGAAACTAAACTTGTAGAGGGCTTATATTTTGCAGGTCAAATTAATGGCACTACAGGTTATGAAGAAGCAGCATCTCAAGGTTTAATGGCTGGAATAAATGCAAGTTTAAAAGTACAAGAAAAAGAACCTTTCACATTACAGAGAGACGAGGCATACATAGGTGTTTTAATTGATGATTTAATCACTAAAGGCACAGAAGAACCTTATAGAATGTTTACCTCTCGTGCTGAATACAGAACGCTTTTACGTCAAGATAATGCAGATTTACGCTTAACACCTAAAGGATTCGAACTAGGATTAGCTAGCGAAACACGTTTAAGAAGAATGGAAGAAAAGCATGAAAATGCGGAAAAATTCGTTCAGTTTTTTAGAGAAACTAGTATTACTCCTGAAGAGGCAAATCCTGTTTTAGAATCTAAAGACTCAGCTCCTGTAAAACAACAAGACAAAATGTTTAAGTTGTTTGCACGACCAAATATTACCATTGATGATGTGCGTAAATTTGAAGCCGTTGAGTCGTATATTCTGGAAAATAATCTAGATTCTGAAGTGATTGAACAGACGGAAATACAAGTGAAATATTCTGGATATATTGAAAAGGAAAAGAACAATGCAGATAAGTTGAATCGTTTAGAGTATGTAAAAATCCCAACTAATTTTGACTATTCTCAGATTAAATCAATGAGCATGGAAGCAAGGGAAAAACTAAAAAAGATTCAACCCACATCCATTGCTCAGGCTTCAAGAATTAGTGGTGTTTCGCCAAATGATATTTCGGTTTTGTTGGTTTACATGGGAAGATAAATTTAGAATGTTCCACGTGGAACACATTTATTTTTCTTTTTAATTTTTTAAGTTTTTTAATTCCGTACTTGTTATGGAATCAAATTTTATGAATGATTCAACAACATTTCTTAAAGTAAAAGATTACTCGGTTTCAGGAGAAGAGTTTCAATTAATACATAATAAAACTTATGGTTTTTTAGAAACCAGTCCTCAGCCTGAAGCGAAACGACTATCAGATTACTACAAGACGGAAGACTATATTTCGCATACAGATTCCAAGAGAAACCTGTTTGAAAAAGTGTATCATTTAGTAAGAAGTATTTCTTTAAAGAAAAAGCTTAAGCTCATTAATTCATTTCAATCTTTAGAGAAAAACCTATTAGATGTTGGTTGCGGCACAGGCGATTTTTTGCAAGTAGCACAACAAAATAATTGGAATATTTCAGGAATAGAACCGAA
>Ga0098073_1000459_pt1 | contig 14119 bp, 10 predicted proteins | sample 31_taG_FD_75060 | JGI IMG/M metagenome (GOLD analysis project Ga0098073, IMG submission 75060) | Marine viral communities from the Gulf of Mexico - 31_GoM_OMZ_CsCl metaG | ecosystem: Environmental > Aquatic > Marine > Oceanic | place: Gulf of Mexico | collected 2015-07-12
ATAGATACATCAATCATCATCAATCAAATTTAAAATGAGTTTTTTTAGAGCTTTGATCGCTATTTTTTTGCCACCTCTTGCAGTATTAGACAAGGGTTGTGGTTCTGTTCTTATTGTTACGGTTTTATGGTTTTGCGGCTGGATTCCCGGAGTCATTGCAGCGCTAGTTATTGTCAATAAAAAGTAAAGTAGGTCTCTTTAAAGGAATTGTATCTTTGTATTATGAATAAGCAGATACAATTAAAAGATTTAGGCAATCGGGACTATAAAGAGGTTTGGGATTACCAGGAGGAGCTTTTTAAGTCTATTCTCGATTTAAAAATTAAAAACCGAAGGGAAGAAGCGGACTTGCCTACGCCCAACTACTTTTTGTTTGTAGAGCATCCCCACGTCTATACCCTTGGAAAGAGTGGTGATATCAATAATCTACTTGTTTCTGAAGAACAACTCGCTGCAAAGAATGCAACGTTTTATAAAATCAATCGGGGAGGGGATATTACCTATCACGGTCCCGGTCAGATTGTGGGATATCCTATTTTAGATCTTGAAAATTTCTTTACAGATATTCACAAGTATCTGCGTTTCTTAGAAGAAATGATCATACTTACGCTTGCAGATTATGGCCTTAAGGCCGAAAGATCGCCGGGTGAAACCGGGGTTTGGCTTGATGTAGGTACTCCTTTTGCTCGGAAGATATGTGCTATGGGGGTACGCGCCAGCAGATGGGTGACTATGCACGGTTTTGCATTTAACGTAAATGCAGATTTGGGTTATTTTGATAACATCGTGCCTTGTGGGATTAAAGAGAAAGCTGTGACCTCGCTAAATGTAGAGTTAGGTAAGGTTCAGGTAGACGAGACTGAGGTAAAGCAAAAACTGCTTAAACACTTTAAAGCTTTGTTTGAAGCTGAATTTAGCAATCTTAATTCTGTGCAAACCTAGAGCTGACTTCTGAGGTGTTAACATCTGTCAATAGGGTCAACCCGGTCATAACACCATTTTTATCGTAATGCATTTGTTTAATAAGACCAATGCCCGGTGCAAACCATTGTCTTAAACTCCCATCTTTATCGTTTTTTGGTAAGAAGTGCGTTTTGGAATCTATAACAAGACATTCAAACGTACCAGCGGTAGTTTTTAAAATATCTTTTTTTATAACACGTCTTTCTTTGAGGCTATATTCTAATGTATGTATAATTGGAGTAATGCTTGCGCTAATCTTGAGCGTGATGTTGGGAAGTTGCTGATCTTTATTGAATGCTACAGGTACTTGAAAATCGCCTGACGCGAGATTGATTTCCATATTGCTATACAAATCAAACATAAAGGCAGGGACGATATTTCTTATATTCAGCGTCATGCTGTGCTTATCCTGCTCAATGTAATTATAGGTGGCATTATTGGGGGCTTCTAATGGTTTTTCATTAGCCATTAGTACCACCTTTTTGCCGCTTAAGGTGTTAAATGATGACGTCACTTCGTAGAAGATTTCTGAAGTAATTTGATCCTCAGGATTTAAAGTGGTGTAGGTCAGGTTAGATACCTCTTCCAGTAAATCACTAGATTGATTTTCAATTTGAGCGCTGGCTAAAAATGGAATCAACAGAACTCCAAATAGATTGAGAATTGTTTTCATAATGGGCTGCATTTCTTTTTAAATAAAAAGGGGATTGCAGCATACCTGATAAAAGCTAAGAGGAAAACTGATTTGCTTTTTTCAGAAAAGGGGAAAATGCTTGCGTCATATAAAATTACATTATAACTTTGAGAAATAATGTATTTGAAACATTATTTAACAAGTTAAATTTCAGATACTTAGAATTATGGGTTGATCTGATAGATAATGACGCTGTCTGACTCACCCTTACAAACAAGTAAGAGATTTCCTGAGCTTCCAGAAGCTGCCAAATCTAGTTTAGAAGCTGCATATACCGGAAAATTTGGAAGTAATTCCCCTTTAGAGGAGTATACCTGTGCTTTATTGGTCTGCAAGTCTGTAAGCGTAACATATGATTTAGAGCCAACTGTAAAGACCTGAAGCCCTTTATATATACCCAAATCCAGCTCAATTTCTGTAGACCCGATGCTCAGCACGTTTTCTACCAGCTTAGCTTCGATATTTCGATTGCGGGCAAAAAGTACATCAGTGTCTTTATTTGGAGTAGATCGGGTGACTTTTCCGCTTTGCGAAATAGAGGTTTTTGTTCCGTTAGGTTCTACGACAATGAAATTTGATTTTTCAGTAAACACAGGGTAATCAGAGAATTGAAATTGAGGGTTGACTTTTACACGAACATCGCCAGTCCTGCTTAAAATTTTGAGCTCGCCATTCTCTAATTGAAAGAGCAGATAATCTTTATTGCTTATACGCAGGTGTTGGGGTTTCCTGCTAATGCTGGTTTCGGCTTTGTCATATTTGAAACCGTTGACGCTATTGGCTTCGCGGTCGAGCATGCGTACTTCACGATCCTGAACCAAGACAAAACGGTATTCTCTGTTGCCATCATAATCAAAAACAGCAAGAGGCTGAGTAATTGTGTTCTTATAATCTATGTCAAAGGGCTTTACAATATTGCCATCACTTGCAATCACGTAAAAGTGCTTGGGGGTCACAAAGGCATATTGTAGTCTTCCGTTTTTGTAAAGATCTACCTGTTCAATTTTGCCAAGAATTGGGCCATCAAGTTGTTTTTTCCAGTCAATCTTTCCATTTTGATTGATTTGGTATAAGGTGTTTGCAACATCCTGAACTAAAATGTTTTGTCCTTTTGTCCGGTAGTTTTTTAGTAGTTGAGGTGCGTTTAATAAATCATTTTCCAGTTTGACACTAGCAATTTGAACGACCTGAGATTTGGTTTGAGAAACCGGGGTTTTATAAACTCCACCGTTAAGATAAATGTAATCATCAGAAGCACTGAGCTGAAGGGCAGTATGCGGAGAGGACTTTAAATCGGTATCTTTTAAGCCCTGAGCATTTTCCTTACTCAGTTTTTTTGATAAGTAATCTTGAGATTTGGGGATGTTTGCGTAGTATTCGGCGGTGTAGGTGTCGCTTAGATTTTTTCTAAATTGTTTGAAGGAAGCATCATTGCCCAGAACCGCTCCGTTTTGGTAATTTGCGGTTAAATCCTTGAGTTCTTCCATTGTTTTGGCAAAGAAAAAATGATTTTCCCAAGACATATAATAGTGAACCGCCGGGGGACTAAAAAGCTCTTTGAAAGCAGATTGAAAAAGAGTAGAGTCTGTGAGTTTGCGCACAGGTAGTTCTCTAAAAATTTCAGCTTCGCCCGAAATAGACCGTAGATAGATTTCAGCGTTTTCTGCATCAGAAACTTCAGCCACCAAAATAGAATAATCTTCAAAATATAAGTTGCCAATACCTTTAGCGGTAATCATAAAATCATCTATTGAAACCTGAAAATCTTTCAATAAGGCTCCCCGGTAGGTGGCAAGATTGGATTTATAGGTTTCCCAATCCTGAATATTAAAATAGGAATAACCGCGAGCAGAAACCGGTACGAAGTCAGCAATATTGGAAGAGGCCGGTTCTAAGTGCGCTAAAAGTTCAGAACTTTGATTGGATTGTGGGCTGAATTGCAGCACACCACTCATTTCTAGTGCATCTGGCTCTATTTCCAGATCTAGTGCAACCCAATCAAACACCGGTTTTGAGTCTTGAAAACGATAATGATCAAAAATATCTTTAAACAATGACTTATAATAAGCGCCATTAATAAAAAGATTTGGACTTCGCGCAGAGCTGGTTTTAAGTATATTTTTCAGGGAGTTGTCTTCGGGATCGCGACCTGAATTAGCCTGTAAAATAGCATTCTCAAGAATAAGTTTTGAGGTGCTTGCAAGAAAGTAAGTACCATTACTAAAGTAAAAAACTTCGGTATCATTGATTTTAACCCCTTTGATATCTATTCCTTCGTATGGGTAGGAATTTATAGTTTGAGTAAAAGTAGAATCTGATGAGATTAAATTTTTAGAAGCTTTGGTAATTAGGGCAAGATCATAATCGTCTTCACCCAGTGCGATCCAAGTAATAAAAGATTCTTCAGAGAGATTGAAATGCTTTAAAAGTTTACGGTTTTTATCGAGCTCTTTATAGATGCGAGTTTTGGAGACAGATTTGATGAGCTTAGAGCTTTTGAGGCTGTTCTCCAGATTCTCCCATTGCGGGACTCTTAGAATCAAAGCTGTTTTTTGCGGAATTAGATGAATAAGATCTGTTTCGGTTTCAGGATTCTTTTTACAACTATTTAAAAAGATTAAAAAACTAACAGCCCATATTAAATTCCTCATGTATTTTGGTCTTTTGTATTGAGTGAGGGTAAAATTAAAAAGTTAATTGGAGCACAGCTTACTTTGGTTACCTAAAATAAATAAGAATCTTTAATTTAATCATAAGTCAAGACTTAGCTGCTCGGGTAAGAGCCTAAAGCTTTTTCTATGGAAGGGTGTAATTCCATATTTTCTAATCGCTTCCCGATGCTCTTTTGTAGGGTAACCTTTGTTTTTTTTCCAATTGTATTCCGGAAATTTTTTATGCATATCAGTTAGATGGCGATCGCGTTCTGTTTTTGCTAATATAGATGCTGCCGCAATGGCTGTAAACTTTTGGTCCCCCTTAACTATACACTGGTGAGAACAAGCGTGGTAAGCTTTAAATCGGTTGCCGTCAACAAGAATATGTTTAGGTTGGACACTTAGTTTCTCAATAGCCTTATGCATGGCCAATATAGATGCGTTGAGAATATTGATTTTATCAATTTCTTCAGGGAAAACGTGTGCGATGGCATAACAAAGAGCCTCTTCTTCAATTATCTTTCGTAGGGATTCACGAGACTTCTCAGATAATAATTTGGAATCATTGATTTGTACATTTTTGAAGTTTGGTGGGAGAATTACCGCTGCGGCGGTGACTGGACCCGCGAGGCAACCGCGGCCCGCTTCATCTGTGCCGCATTCAATATTTTTTACTTGTGAAAATGTGATTAAAGGCAAATTGATGGCTTTTTAAGCATACAAGGTAATTAAAAATTAAGTGTTTTGGTTAATAAATTATTTGCAAGCTTAAAGCGAAAACAGTGATTATTCCTCAATAAAACAGGTTTTGAAATTGTTTTATTAGGAAAACGCTATGTTAAATTAAGGAGACATTAAGATTATTGTTGCATTTATTGAAAAGTTTTATGATGTTTGCGACGGCTAATTCAAATAAATAAATTTATGAAATCAAAAATTACATGGTGCTTTGCATCGGTATTTCTGCTTATGATGCAGTTTGCCTTTGCGCAGCAAAAAACAATTTCTGGTACGGTAATGGATCAGGACGGTGTTGTTCTTCCAGGTGTTAACGTGATCGTTAAAGGATCCAATATCGGAACTCAAACCGATTTTGATGGAAACTATTCCATCAAGGTTAATTCAGGTCAAACTTTAGTATTTTCTTTTGTAGGACTTAAGTCTGCCGAAAGGAGAATAGGCGAAGGTCAATCTGTAATTAACGTTTCAATGGAGCCTGATGCGGATGTTCTGGAGGAAGTTGTTGTTCAGGGTTACCGAACTTCTACAAAAGAAAAATCAAGTATTGCATCGGTTACAATTTCTGCTCAGACAATCGAGAACAGGCCTAATGCAAGTTTTGTTCAAACGCTTTCGGGTCAGGTTGCAGGTTTGAATATTACAACGAATAGCGGTCAACCTGGTGGTAACTCTACTGTTACCTTACGAGGTATCAACTCGCTTAACGGAAATATTGAGCCCTTATTTATTATAGACGGTACGCCAGTTGATGAGGATAACTTTAGAAGTTTGAATCCTCAGGATATCGCATCAATATCTGTTCTTAAGGATGCGGGAGCTACCGCTATATATGGTAACAGAGGAGCAAATGGGGTTGTTGTTATTGAGACAAGACAAGGACGCTTCAATACTCCTATGAGGATCAACGCGACGTCGATTCTTAGTTTTAATACGCTGCAGAAGAATGATTATAATGGGATGAACTCCCAGCAGCAGCTATATTTAGAGCGCGAATATGGTACAGGTCGTGGAGCAACATTAACAGATGCTGAAATTAATGGATATGATTCTACAGATTGGACAGATTTCTTCTTCAGAACAGGACTAAGCAAGAATAATACTATAAGTATTTCAAGCGGAGGTGAGAAAACTTCAAGCTTTACTTCATTAGGATTTTTAGATACAGAGGGTATTCTTAAAGACTCAGATTTAAAACGTTTTACGGTTAGACAAAATGTTAATGGTAGATCTGATAATGATAGGTTTACTTACGGATTAAACCTATCAGCAAACTATTCTAAGTCTAATGAGCCTAATAATATTGGTTCTGGAGCTATTAATAGAAACTATGTTCTTGGTGCATTTATTTCCGTTCCATATGTAAGTCCAGATGATTATACTAGTGGTAGAAACCTGGCATTAGAACAACCTCTTGATTTTGCGCTCACTCCTCTATATCTGTTAGATCGCCTAAGAACATACACTCGTTTTGAGGAAGAAGTTAAAATAGTGTCAAGTTTCAACAGTGCATATAAGATCACTGATAATTTGAGTGCTCGAGTCAATATGGGTATTGATTATACGAGCATATTTTTAACTGAAGCTGAAGGGCCAGATTCTTTTAACGCATTTTTATTTGGAGGTGCTGCGAATCCGACTGCGGGTTACGCAAGGGCACAGAGTAATAGAGTTTTTAGTTACAACCAGGTCACTTCATTGAATTATAATAAAACCTGGGGTAAGCACACTCTTGATGCTGGTGTTTTTACGGAGTATTTCAAAGCCCATTTCAGAACTTTCGGTTTTACCGAAGAAGGTCTTGATCCTAAAACTTTCTTCCCGGGAGATGGTTCAGGGTTTATAGCAGATAATGCAGATAATGACTTGTTTTCTGATGCGGTGAACGCAAATATCTTGAACGCTGGTTTGTTTTCGTACTTCACACAGGCTGATTACGACTATGATTCAAAATATGGTATTACCGGTACGGTACGTAGAGATGCATCATACCGTTTTGCAGATTCTAACAGATGGGCCACGTTTTATTCTATAGCAGGCCGTTGGAATATTAGTAATGAGGCATTTATGGAAGGATCGGTTTTTGATGTACTAAAGCTGAGAGCTTCTTATGGTACTGCCGGTAACCAGAGAATTAACGGAGGGTCATATTTTACTTCACCAGATTTAACGCGTAATTTATTTGCCACAGGAGCTGGTTATGCCGGTGCAAATTCATTGTTCTTATCTCAAATAGGTAATAATACTTTGCGATGGGAAACTGTGACGCAAACAGATATTGGTATTGACTTTGAAATCTTCAATCGAAGATTAAGAGGAGCATTTGATTACTACTGGAAGACTACAGAGGATTTATTTCAAAGTAGACCTGTTTCAGCTGTAACATCAGTAACTTCTCTGTCGGCAAACTTAGGTAACTTATATAATGAAGGTTTTGATTTTACTCTTAATTATGATGTGTTAAGAGGTGGAGTTGACGGATTTAACTTGGGCGTATCATTAGTAGGTAACTACAATAAGACTGAGTTGGGTACAGTGCCAACACCTGATGGAATTGCAAATTTTGGTCGTACAGGTGGTATTTTAGGTGAATACAGATTTGTTAGATATGCAGGGGTTAACCCAGCTAATGGGCAGTTATTATATTTAACCGCTGATGGTGAGTTGACTGAAAATCCAGATTTGGATACCGACCGTATTTTCTCAAATAAAAACATCTATCCGGATTGGAGTGGAAGTTTTGGTTTTAATGCAGATTATAAAGGTTTCTTCTTGCAAACGCAGTGGAATTATGTAATAGGTGTGGATCGTTTTGATTTTGATTTAGCAGATCTTCAAGATCCTTCAAGTATCGGTCAATTCCGTAGTTCAACTGATATATTAAGAGCCTGGACTCCGGATAACAGAATCACTGATATCCCTTCATTATTTGTTACAAATGACGTAGGTGGATCTGACAGATATTTGAGAAGTGCAGATTACCTGAGATTGCGTTTTGCTAGTTTTGGATATTCGTTCCCGAAGAGTGCTTTAGATCCTGCCGGAATATCTTCATTACGCATCTTTGCAAATGCTGAAAACATAATTACTATTACTCCTTGGAGGGGTTATGACCCAGAAACGCAGAGTAATGGTTCTCGTAATTATCCGACTCCAAAAACTATCTCTTTTGGTGTAGAATTAGGACTTTAAAAAAAAACAAAATGAAAATTAAGAATTTATTATACATTGGGCTATTTGCAGGCTTTTTAAGCTGTAATGATGCCATCGAGATTGATCAGCCCGGTAGATTAAGTGCTGAGGCAGCATATCAAACTGTTGAAGATTTACAGAGTGGTTTGTTTGGGGTATATAATGGTTTTGATACCACTCCAGAAATTGCTTTTACTACAAATTTCACAGATGAAAGTGCTGTAGGTAGCGAAAATGGAGGTCAGGGATTTGATTTGTTTGCATTTAATCTGAATGCGGCATCAGGTGCAGCCTCTAACTTTTGGGTACGTAATTATGCAGCTATTAATGATGCAAATTTATTAATAGAAGCTGCAGAATTAATTGAGCCAAATGCTGATAATCAGGAGTTATATAACTCTGTACTAGGTCAGACCTATGCTTTGAGGGCTTATTTTTATACTGAATTGATGAGTTACTATTCTACTGATTATTCAGATGATAGTGCCCTTGGTGTTCCAATCATTGATTTTGTGCCTTCGGTAGATATTCAACCTTTGAGAGATACTAATGGGGATGTTTGGGCATTTATTAATAGTGATTTAACTACAGCTAAGAGTCTAATTAGTGCTCAGTCTAATCCTACTTATATAAGTAAAGATTTTGTTACTGCTCTTCAGGCTAGAATAGCTGCTTATAGAGGGCGTTATACTGAGGCTTTACCGTTAGCACTTGGTTTGTTGAATAAATATGGAATCGCTGACAGAACGCAATATGAGGACATGAAGTTTGATCAGGATAATACTGAGATTATTTTCAAGCTTCTGAGAAATCAGGGTGATCCTTATGACAGACAGGGAGCAACAGGAAGTGTTGCTGCTGGTGGATGGGCTGGTGCTCGTTGGGCTTTTACTAATAGAGGTATAGCTGGAGCCCCTTATTTTGAAATAAACAGAGCATTGTTTAATATGTTAGATCCAGAGGATATTAGATATGATGTAATAGTGCATCCATCTTCAATCATTGATCCAAATTATCCAGATCCGGTAAATTATAGAAAAGATGATATTCTTGTTGTTGATAAATATCCTGGATCGGAAGGTGTGCCACTTATGAATGATTTAAAAGTTTTTAGATCGTCAGAGATGCTATTTATAGCTGCTGAAGCTTATGCAGATGCTGGTAGTTTAAACGGTGCTTCAAACTCTGTTGCCGCATTATTAAAGAGACTTAGAGATGCTCGTTTTGGAGCAGAAACATCTTTACCAGTATTTAATGATCAGCAAAGTGCATTCGGGGCTATTTTAGATGAGAGACGTATAGAGTTAGCTTTTGAAGGGCATAGATACAAAGACTTAAAAAGGTTAGGCGTTGTTGGTAATAGAGGTATTGACAGAGACCCATTAGATTGTGCGCAATTCAATGCTTGTACACTTTCGGCAACAGATTATCGATTTACATTGCCTTTACCTATTGTTGAATTTAATGCAAACCCAGGTTTAAGAGAGCAACAGAACCCAGGTTATTCAGGAAATTAAAAAAATATACGTTATGAAATATTTTAAATATTTATTAGTAATAGCCATTGTAGCAGTGTTTTCTAGCTGTGATGAGGATATCGTGATATATGACAATCCAACTGGCTATATTCAATTTGCGACAGAAGATGATGGTACTGTAAATGAGTTGACCGAAGATCCTAGCGTTACAACCGTGATCTTAGGTACCGATTCTAATCCTAATGGCGTTAATGTAAACTTTACAGTGACTTCAAGTGATCCATCAAGGTATACAGTTTCGCCATCAAATGGTGTTCTTACAATTCCGGCAGGTGAATTTTCAGGAGATATAATTATTACTCCTGTAGATAATTTTGATGTTGATGGAGATGTTGAGATTACTATTACTCTAGAAACGTCTTCAGATTTACCAGTGGGTATCGGGGGTGAGAATACATTCTTCAATGTACGTACTGTTAATTTAGTGGATAATGACTGTCCGATAGATATCAATGCATTCGTTGGTACATATAGCGTTTTTGAGAACTTTACCGGAGGTACAAATGCCCCACTTGGTCTTAGTGACTTTTTTGGAGAGTCTTATCAAGTTGAGTTGGCTTTATTGCCAGGTGATATCACTGGTACCAAAGTTGTAATCACTAACAGTACTGGTTTTGACACCTATTTTGATGACGGTGTTGTAATGTCATTTCTAACCTGTAATGGAGCGGTTTCCTTTGATGCCGGTTTCCCACGTGTGGCACTGTTTAGAACATTTGCGTACACGGCTTCTTCTTATAGTGAAGCTGATTTGGTTATTACTGCAACCGGTCCTCTTGCAACATTTGGCCCCTATCAATTTACTTTAACTAAATTGTAAAATTTTATTTTATCATTATTATCAAAAAGGAGCTCGTTAAGAGCTCCTTTTTTTGTGAATTTAGGGATATTTCTAACCTTGTTTTTAGCAACGGTAGCTTAACTTATCTAAATATTTTGGTAATCAGAATGTTTTTATTATCCATTCTGGTATTTGATGTTTATACAGATTGAGATAATTAATTCTTTTCTAAGTGTTGAAAGATGTTATTTTCTAGATCTACAGCAATTATAAGGCTGGTAATTAGTTTCTTTTGATGTCGTTATTCTATTGTTTAAGCTACTTGATGTAGTGTAATTTTGATTGAAAGGGAAATAACTGTCAGGCGTTTGAAGATTTTGATTGCCATAACAATTTATACTAATAGTCCTATCTGCTCTTTGGTATTATTAAAGTCCAATAGATAAGAAAGGCTTGCGGATTTAATTCAATTTAATAAGGCCATTCATTCGATATGCTATTGCATTTCTATCAGGGGTCGATATTTTAAGTCATTTTAATTGAAATGTTATTTTCTGGCCATTGATTTAATTAGATATTTTGGGTTTAAGTAAAAAAAATAGCGAGAGTTTATCTCGCTATTTTTTATAAAGCCTTTTAAAGTTTCAGGACCTACTGTAAAGCATTTAAGGCTTGAATTATTTCGCTTTCATCTTTTAATTTAAGATCATTTTCTTTAACATACTCTTTGAAATCTTCATCTGGTATCAATCTTAAAATATCTTTCTTTTTTAATCTGATTGGTTCAGCAGGTTTACCTGAAACTTTTATAAAATATTGAGTCTCCAGTTCAAGTTTAGGCGGTTGATCCATAGAATATGTACTAGTAGCTTCTCTTCTTGGAATCAATTCAATATTTTTTCGAACTAATAAAAGATTCTTGCCTTCGTTCATTTTTTGTAGATAACCTTGACGTTTATTTCCATCTTCATCAATAAATGAGTAGATTTCATAGGTTTCGGGGCCCATCTGCACAACCACATTATCCCTTCTTAAAACAGTGGTAATTTCTCCAGCTTGATTTTGTATTTCAAATTCATCTTTATACGCGTTATATCGAATGAATGCGTCAAAAGCTTTGTCATCAATTTGAACTTTCCCAGGTTGAAATTTATCATTTATATAAACCGAACCTACTACATCATTGGGTAGATTATTAGCTCCACTCAAAGTGTTTCTAATGTAGGCTGTTGGGAGATCAAGATTTCCACCCTGGGCAAAAACTGGAATTGAGATGATGCAAAGTAAAACTATTAAAGTCTTTTTCATAAAATTGATTTTTAAATTCGGTTTAAAATTAGCGAAAATTGTGCCAAAGCAACGCTCCGTTGCATTTTTTTTGCTTTAAACTCAAAGGTAAATTCTAATTTCTTTAATTCAAAATACCATATTTTTGGCACAAACTTTTTAAATGCGACTAGGCTTAATCATATTTCTTTTTCTTGCTTTTTCAGCAAACCTAGTTGGGCAAGATCAAATTCGGGTATCTCAGGATAATGTTGATGGTAATGAGGGTTCGAAAAGGAGCTTGGAGCCACAACAAAAGAAAAAAGAACGCCCGCCCATTGACCTGTATAAAATCATTTCTGTAGAGAATGACACTACTACCGTAGATACTTCCCTTACGGTTAGAAAATTCTATAAATTCAATTACCTGCGTAAAGATAATTTTGAATTATTACCTTTTTCTAATGAGGGTCAAACCTATAATTCGCTAATGCTAGACTTTTCAGGGTCACAGATCTTACCCTTGTTTGGAGCTCGGGCTCGGCATTTCAATTATATGGAAGTAGATGATATTTACTATTATAATGTGCCAACCCCTCTTACAGAGCTCTATTATAAGAGTGTATTCCAACAAGGTCAGAATTTAGATGCCTTTTTTACGATGAACAAGTCTAGGCGATTCAATTTTTCAATAGCTTATAAAGGTCTGCGGAGTTTGGGTAATTATCAAAATAGTCTTACTAGCACGGGTAATTTTCGCTTTACTGTAAATTATCAGAATAAAAGTGGGCGCTATGATCTCAAAGCGCATTATGTAGCGCAGGATTTACTCAATCAGGAAAATGGCGGTCTCACGCCACAAGGTCTTGCGAATTTTCGAAGCAATGACCCTCAATTTGATGACAGAGCCGTATTGTCTGTAAATATGGAAGGTGCAGAAAGCATTTTAGATGGAGCTCGCTTTTACCTCAATCATAAATATGACCTGATTGAGCAGGATACCCTTTCTAAGAATCGCATTGAGCTGGGTCATATACTTAATTATGAAACCAAATTTTACAGATACGATCAGGCCAGCCCGGCAACCAACCTGTTCGGAAATTCGTTTGTTACTCAAAACATTTCTGATAAAACAGATCTAAGAACATTTGACAACACGGCTTATGCGGCATATACCAATACTATTTTGGGCCGATTGAGCTTTCAGGTTTCGCACTCCTATTATAAGTATGGCTATAATTCAGTTTTGATACAGGATTCAGGGCGTATTCCTAATCAAATCATTGGTAGTAATTTTGCTGCGGGAGCCTCCTATAAAAAAGAATATAAAGGTTTCCTGCTTTCGGGTAAAGCAGCACTCAATATTTCCGGAGATTTTACGGGCTACAATCTGGATGCAGAAGCCGGGTATACTTATAAAGACAAAGCAAGCTTCGTAGGAGGTCTGCACATCAATGCCTCTCCGGCAAATTACAATCATTTGCTGTATCAAAGCAGTTATGAGAATTACAACTGGTATAATGCCAATACGTACGAAACGGTAAAAACACAGTCTTTGGATTTTAACATGAAGTCCGACGCCTGGTTAAATGCATCGGTCAGTCTGGTAAATATTTCTGATTACGCATATTTCGGTAGAAGCCCTCAGGATAGTTTGGTTCAATCCTTCCAAACCGGGGATAACATTACATATCTAAAGGCAAAAGTTAACAAAGAGTTTCGCCTGGGAAAATTTGCGCTAGACAATACCCTGGCTTATCAAAAAGTTGCTACTGGCGATCAATATCTAAATGTGCCTCAGCTTATCACGCGAAATACCCTTTATTTCTCTGATGAATGGTTTAGGAAAGCTTTATTTATTCAAACAGGATTAAGTTTAAAGTATTTTACATCTTATACTATGGATGGTTACGATCCGGTTTTAGCTGAATTCTATGTGCAGAATGACGAAGAGATTGGTGATTTCCCGTTGATCGATTTGTTCTTTAATATGAAAGTGCGTCAAACGCGTATCTTTTTCATAGCTGAGCATATCAATGCCCTCGCTGCTCCTAATGATTACTTCAGTGCACCGGGTTATCCATACAGGGATTTTGCCTTCCGCTTCGGTTTGGTCTGGAATTTCTTTCTTTAGATTTTTCAGGGTCTTAGGTTGCTTTTGCAACCACCGCACTTTCGCTACTCACTTTTTTTAGCACCTGGCGGTTTTAAAAATGAGCTCACACATGCCGCTCAATCGCTAAGCCATTACTTTGTTATTTATAATAAGGTTTGTATTTGATTTTTTAAATCC
>Ga0098073_1000460_pt1 | contig 14101 bp, 5 predicted proteins | sample 31_taG_FD_75060 | JGI IMG/M metagenome (GOLD analysis project Ga0098073, IMG submission 75060) | Marine viral communities from the Gulf of Mexico - 31_GoM_OMZ_CsCl metaG | ecosystem: Environmental > Aquatic > Marine > Oceanic | place: Gulf of Mexico | collected 2015-07-12
CCGCTTTAGAGTTTCGGTTAGTCACCGAAATCTTGATACAAATATCTTCAGGAGCGGCCTTTGCATATTCGGTTACGACATCAAAATACTCATTGTTATCAAAAAGTCCGGTATCCAGCAATTCGTATTCCTGCTGTTTACGATCACGACTTTTATTTTTCGAAACCATCTCACCATAAGGAAACGCATTTTGAGGATACTTATACAGATGCTTCATGTAGGAATGCGTCGGAGTATTTTCCAGATAATAATACAATTCCTTTACATCCTCACCGTGATTCCCCTCGGGGCCGGTAAGTCCAAACAGGCGTTCCTTTAAAATATTGTCTTTACCATTCCACAGTGCAAGACCAAAACACACGTTGCAATACCGGTCTGTAAAACCAGCCAGCCCATCTTCTCCCCAGCGGTACATCCTACTGCGGGCGTGATCGTGCGGAAAATAGCCCCAGGCATCACCATTTGAACTGTAATCTTCGCGTACGGTTCCCCATTGACGCTCACTTAGGTAGGGACCCCAGTGCAACCAATCTTCTTCCTGATTATAATGTGAATCGAGTCTTTTTTGTTCTTCAGTATTTTTTTTAGCCATTTTCTGTAAATCCTGGATAGCATGTCATTCCTCCATCAACAAAGATGGTAGTACCGTTGATATATTCTGACTCGTCTGATGCAAGCCAGGCAGCTACACTACCTATATCTTCGGGAACACCTATTCGTTTGTAGGGTATAAGTTCATTTAATTTATTAAGCGCTTCCTGGGTTTCCCAGGCGTCTCGGTTGATATCGGTCTTTATCGCACCCGGAGCAATGCTGTTGCAACGCACTTTGAGGGGTGCATACTCCTGACAAATGCTCTCCATCAACATGACCAAAGCGCCTTTTGAAGCGGCATAATTGGTATGACCGGCCCACGGAATTATCTGGTGAACAGAGCTCATGTGAATTATTTTACCAAGCGATTTTGAAACGCCTTTCCGTATCCCCCTGCGCATAAACTCGCGCAGGGCCTCGCGCGCACATAAAAACTGACCGGTAAGATTTACATCTATAACCAGTTGCCAGTCTTTGAGTTTCATTTCGTGAAGCGGCGCGTCTTTTTGGAGACCGGAGTTAGCTACCAGTATATCTACAGTTCCAAACTTTTCTATAGTCTGCTTGAACATTGCCTGTACCTCATCTTCTTTGCTCACGTCACACTGTATCACAATGGCCTCTCCGCAAATAGTTTCCTTATTTATCTGAGCTGCGACTTCCTGAGCTTCCTTTTCAGAAGATTTGTAATTAACCACTACATTTGCTCCGTCGCGCCCCAATGCCAGGGCTACTGCTGCTCCAATACCAGTGCTTGAACCGGTTACAATTGCAGTCTGGCCTTTTAATCGCTCGTTGGGTTTTTGCATATTTTTTTGTTTACTAAAATACTTAACAATCCCCTAATTTAAACCAATACCTGTTCGTTCAACAAAGGATTAACGTATTTTATAATTGAGCTTTACGTGAATTTCTCAACCTCACAGTTCTCGCTCCAAATCTTGTGAATTTCTCGAAAATTTACTCTTTAACTGACAAAAACGCAAGGAGACCCGTTTAATTTGTTAAAGCAATTTATGGAAAGAAGTGGTAAACTCAGACGGAAGCTTACCAAACTGCTCCTTAAATATCTTACGGAAATATTTTGGGCTGTTAAAGCCTACAGCAGAAGCTGCCTCAGATACACTGTAACCTTCCTCGCTCATAAGTTGACTCGCCTTATTTACCTTGATGATACGTACGTAGCTGTTGATATTTTCACCCGTTAAAACCGTTATTTTCTTATAAAGTGAGGTTCTGCTCATCCCAAGTTCGCGGGTTAATTTAAGAATAATCGATCCTTCTGAATCTTTAAACTTAAGTACGGCTTTTTCAAATTCTGCAAGAAAAGCTTTCTCCTTATCAAGCACACGCGTCTCGGTAGAACTCAACTCTTCCTTGTTCCCGGCACCTTTAAAATAGGTTTGTAATAACAACCTGCTGTCAAGCAAATTGCGAACACGCGCCTTAATAAGTTCCGGCTCAAAAGGCTTAGTAAGATAATCGTCTGCCCCCTCTTTAAAACCACTCACTTTTACAGCTGTATCGGTTTTAGCAGATAGCATAATTATAGGAATATGGGAAGTTTCAGTATTTGATTTGAGCTCGTGACACAAATCGATCCCGTCTTTTACCGGCATCATCACGTCGGTAATAATCAAATCGGGTAAAAACTTACCAGCCATTTCTATTCCCACATCACCATTTTCAGCATGCAGCAGATCGTATTTTTCGCTTAAAATATCATCTAAGAGCGTAAGTATATCTGGATTGTCTTCCACAAGTAAGACCAGTTCGCGCTCTTTATCTCCATTAAGAATCGCTTTTTTATCATAAGTTTTGACACCCAAATCCCGCACGTAGACGGGTGCTGGCTCAATCCGATTCTTATCTGAAAAGACCTCTGCAGAAGTATATTTTATTTTTTCCTTGGCGATCTGCGAAAAGTCAAAAGGCAGCTCAATGGTAAATATGCTTCCCTCTCCCGGTTTACTATTTACACTTAGACTGCCTTGATGCAATTCTGCAAAGCGCCTGGAAAGGGAAAGTCCAATTCCCGAACCATTACGTTTGACCGTGCTGTTTGAATGATAAAACCAATTAAAAATATGCTCAAATTCTTCAGGTAAAATCCCAACTCCTGTGTCCTTCACTGTTATTTGATAGGTATCTTCCCGGGCCGAAAGATTTACCGTAACGCTTCCATTTTCCAGAGTATATTTAAGAGCATTACTCATCAGGTTATTGAAAATAATCTGAAGCTTATCCATATCATTGGTAACGTTAAGCTCAGTCAATTCAGATTCAAAACGGAGGTTTATACTTTTTACCTCTGCCGCATTAGCGTGCAACAGCATCCACTCTTCCAGCACCTGAACCAAATTATAGGTCTGCACGTGAAGAATACTTAAGCCTTCTTCGGTCTTTCTAAAATCGAGAAGTCTGTTTATGGAGGCCAACAGTTCCGCTGCATTTTTTTTGATCAGATCTACGCGGGCATTATGGCGTGTTGTTTTAAGCTCCTGAGCCAAAATTTCAAGCGGTGCTAAAATAAGGGTTAATGGAGTTTTTAGTTCGTGCGAAAAGCCGGAGTAGAAACGCATACGCTCCTCATTAAACTCATGTTCAAGCTGACGTTGGCGTTTTTCAAAAAGCAGCGAGTTTTTAAGCTTTAATCGTTCAGAATAGTACGTGAAACCTATATAAATCAATACTACAACCAGAATGAAATACAGCAGATACGCAGGCATCGTTAGCCAAAACGGAGGCACAATGGTCAGCGGTAGTTCACGTGTGGTAACGTTACCGGATTGCTCCGTTGCTTTAATGAGTAGCTTGTACTTTCCGGACGGAAGATTTGTAAAGTTGATATGACCATTAGTTCCCAGCTCAACCCAATTATTACTGAAGCCCTTCAGCAGATAGGCATATTTTACATCCTGAGAAAAAGGGTATTTAACCAGAGTGAAATCTAGCGAAAATAGTTTTTCCCGGTAGCTGAGTTCAAGCGCATCCAGATCATTGAGACTTTTGCTAAGCAAAGCGTCTTCCAATTCGGGCTGTATGGGCACCTGCTGGTTGTTTACATTCAACCCCTGAAATACGATACCGTATTGCTTGTCTTCCCCATAAAGATTTTCGGGCTTAAAAATATTCAGGCCTTTGTTTCCACCAAACCATAGATTACCACGCTGGTCTTTAAGCGATGCTCCTATATTAAACTCACTCCGCTGCACCGCTCTGGGATCCATCAGATTTACTAACTGATTGGTCTTGAAATTGTAGGAAGACAAGCCATTATTTGTACTAAGCCATACTTCTGCGTCAGTGTATTTTACGATACTGTTTACTGTAGTATTAGGTAGGCCATCCTCTTCATTAATAACATCAAAGCTCAGTTTACGGGTATCAAAATGTATGAGTCCACCAAAACGACTTCCCGCCAAAACCTCGTGATCATTAATCAGAATGAGCGAGAAAAAAATGTCTGATGGAAGCCCCTTAAGTCGCTGCGAGTTGTAAAAAGTGTATTGCCGGGTTAAGGGATTGTATTTTAAAATACCGTCACCGTATGTTGCCATCCAGAAATTACCCTGTTTATCCTGAACAATCGCTCGTATATCACGCTTGCCTAAGATGTCAATATATTCAAAAACGTCTTTTGATTCATCGTATTTGTATAGACCACCCCGATTAGTACCTACCCAAATATTCTTGTTGGTGTCTTCAAAGATCGCACGCACGTCATTACCGGCAGCCTGGCTTTCCTGAAGGTAATGTGACCATTTTCCATCTTGCAATTTATTGAGACCACCTTTATACGTACCTGCCCATAAGCGCCCTTTTGAATCTTCGCGAAGAGCCAGCACATAATCATTGCTCAGCCCAGATTTATCGCTGGAGGCAAAAGCCTTTATTTTTCCTGTTGATGCGTTGTACAGGTCGATCCCTCCCCCATCTGTACCTATGTAAACATTGCCTTCACGACTATTGGCCAAAGAGGCTATTCGATCATGAGACAACAGGCCTCGTACTGAAGATTCTTCATTGATAAGCTTAATGGGCTCCCCTCTGGGATTTACAAAGTTGAGTCCGTTACTGGTGCCTATCCACATATTACCGCCACGGTCCAGTTTAAGGGCTGAAACTGAGCGGTTAAACACGCTACTTCCGTCTCTACGTGGCAAATACTGCAATACCTGAGGTTGCCCGCGATCCTCAATAAACGATTTCATATTCAGGATATTGAGACCTCCGTTACGAGTGCCTATCCACATTCGGCCCTGATTATCTTCTTCAAAACATAAAATTTCCTCATCACTTAATGCAGCTTCGGGTCCCGTGCCAAGAGCCCGAATCACCCCATCATTCCGCAATACAAAGAGTCCGTTTTGCGAACCTATCCATAAATTTTGGTCTTCATCTAAATGAAGCGCCTGCACCCCGGCCTGTTCCTGATTCTTAGGTAATTCTTCAAAATAAACGCGGCTAACAGTTTTAGCTTTTAAGTCAATTCGGTTTAAACCTTTACGATACGTCCCAACCCAAAGTATAGAATCACCCTGAATCAACATACTCGACACTTCATTATAACTGAGTGATTCAGGATTTCCGGGTTGATGCCTGTACGCGGCCTGCTGCTGGTAATGCGAATCAAATACCCGTATGCCCGACCTGCTATAACCTACATAGAAAGTGCCATCTGCTCCTTTTACAACCACTCGCAAATTGTCTGACGGCTGGTCAAATGCGCGTGCTTTTTTAAAAGAATCGGTTTCTGCAGAGTAGAAGTCTAAACCGTCATCAGTCAATACCAGTAAATCTCCATTACCCTGGCTGGTAATTTTTTCTACATAATTGTTGTATAAACTAGTTGTATCTGAATTGCGGCGTCTGTATACTTTAAAATCATGACCGTCATACCAGTTAAGACCATCAATTGTACCCACCCAGATTAAACCGGATTCATCCTGTGCAATGCTATTTATGTAACTGTTTGAAATCCCACTTGATAAATCAAAATTGTAAAAAGTGAGTTGCTCATCAATATTTTCCACAGGCTTACAGCCCACTTGCCCGTAGAGGGTACAGCTGAGAAAAACCGCAAAAAGCAAGTTGAGTAGTTTCATTTGATTTATGATATCCTTAACAATTATCAAATTTACAATTTCAGTATTGAAATCTTGTCACATTACTAAAAATAAGGGTTTATTCTACACAAATACCATTTTGTACCCCTTAATATGACAGTGACCACCCGTCATTTAACATAAAATTGTCAGAAAATTGTATAGTCAGCGCAAACGATTACGTAAGCGCCTAGACCTCTGTAAAACAACTAAAAAACGAATGTATGACTAATTATTATTTGACTAAAAAGGCCACTGTTCTCTACAGTATGCTGCTTTTTCTGTTTTCCTTGAGTGTCGCTGCACAGGAAAAACAAATAACCGGTGTAGTAACCGATATGAATAACACCCCTTTACCCGGTGTAAGCGTATTGGTTAAGGGCACCACTACCGGAGCAGTTACCGGTTTTGACGGAGATTATAGTATTACCGCAACCCCTCAGGACATTCTGGTATTCTCCTATGTAGGTTTTGACAATCAGGAAATCACTGTTGGAAACAAGACGTCTATAAATGTCTCCCTTAAAGAAAATATTGCCGAACTTAGCGAGGTTGTACTCGTAGGTTATGGTCAGAAATCTAAAACCACACTTACCGGCTCAGTTTCTACCGTTAAAGGCGAAGAACTGGTTAAAAGTCCGCAACCCAACTTATCAAACTCGTTTGCAGGAAGACTATCTGGGGTTGTAGCCAACAACCGCTCCGGTGAGCCGGGGGCTGATGGAGCAACTATCCGTATACGTGGTATCAGCACTACGGGAGACAATAACCCACTGGTGGTAATAGATGGTATCCCTAACCGTCTGGGCGGTCTTGAGCGTCTTAACCCCAATGATGTGGAAAACATTACCGTACTTAAAGATGCTTCTGCCGCCATTTACGGTGCTCAGGCAGCAAACGGTGTTATTTTAATTACCACCAAAAGAGGTAAACTGGGCAAACCCACATTCAGCGTAACTGCAAATCAGGGCTTCTCTACGCCGGCAAACTTACCGGAATTGGCAGATTCTCCTACGTATGCCCGAATTCTTAATGAGATCAATTTCTACCGGAATCCAAGCGGAGGTATGAATCAGATTTATACCGAAGAAGAAATAACTCTTTTTGCTAACGGAACCAACCCTGATGTATACCCAAACACCAGCTGGACTGATGAGGCCATCAGTGACTGGTCTTTACAGGACAACGAAAATGTCTCTATTAGAGGTGGTGGTGAGAATTTTAGATATTTCACCTCTTTAGGGCGCACCAATCAGGATGGTATCTATAAAAACGGAATCAATAATTACAAGCAGGTAAACCTGCGTGCAAATCTGGATGTTGATGTAACCTCAAACCTAACTTTGGGTGTTGATCTCAACTATCGTAAAGAAGATCGCCTATTCCCAACACGCAGTGCGGGAGATATCTTTAGAGCGATTTACAGAACCTATCCTACCATTCCGGCGCGTTATTCTAATGGTTTACCTTCCGCAGGGGTAGAACAAGGGCAGAATCCCATTATCATCCCTACCGGAATTCCGGGGACTGATGTACAACCTACAACGGTATTGAACTCGACTATTACGCTGGACTATAAACTTCCTATAGAAGGCTTGTCTATAAAAGGGTTCTATTCTGAAGACCGAAGCTTTGCAGCCCGCAAGCGCTTTGCCATCCCTTTTACGGTTTATCAGATCGACAACTCAACCAGCCCGGCGACTTTTAATGAAGTGGTCGCAGGCCCTGATTCGCGCACACCAGAGCTTTTACAAGCTCAGGATAACAGACAGCTACAAACGGCAAACATACGCCTCAACTTTGAGCGTAGTTTTGGGCTGCACCACATCAATTCCTTTATCGCTTATGAGCAACAGGAAAGTGACCGCAGCTATTTTGATGCTTTCCGCAGTGGTTTTATATCTGCCGAAATCCCCGAGTTTAATCTGGGTGGCGGCGAGCCAGAACAAAGCACAAACAGTGGTTTTAGCCAGCGTTTTACCCGTCGCAACTACTTTAGCCGTATTTCTTATGATTATGATCAAAAATACCTTGCCGAAGTTCAGGCGAGATACGATGGCTCTTCCCGTTTTGCAGATGGAAACCGCTACGGCTTTTTCCCAAGTATTTCTGCAGGTTGGAGAATTTCAGCAGAAGAATGGTTTAATTCTGAAAACGTACGCAACTTAAAAGTGAAAGCTTCTTACGGGTTGCTGGGTAATGATAGAATCGATCCGTTTCAGTATTTAAATACCTATGCGTTACGTCCTACCGATTTTGTAGATCCTAACGGAACACCATTACCTATTTTCATTATCAATCAGTTGGCAAACCCCAGTATCACCTGGGAAACTGCCAGAAAATTGGATATAGGTGTAAGCGCAGATTTGTTTGACAACTTCAGTATAGAGCTTGACTACTTCCACGAAGTACGTAGCGATTTGTTAACCGCACGTAGCGGCTCCTTACCTTTTGTATCAGGTATTGTGAATGAATTTGGTCTGGATGCAATCATTCCACAGGAAAATATAGGTGAAGTAAAAAACCGTGGTTTTGAAGCCGTTTTGGGTTACGACCAAACCTGGGGTGAGTTTAATTTCTTTGCTGATGCCAACTTTACATTCAACAAAAATGAAGTTGTATTCTTAGACGATCCGCAGGGTATTCCAGATTACCAATTATCAAAAGGAAAACCTCTTGGCTCACAACTGCTTTACGAAGCAATTGGTATCTTTAGAACTCAGGAAGATCTTGACAACAACGTGACACTTCCCGGTCAGCAGTTGGGCGATCTCATCTACCGCGACGTGGATGGTGACGGGGAAATTACAGAGCTTGATCGTGTACGTCAGGAACTTACAAACGTGCCACAGATTGTATATGGCTTAACTTTAGGTGCCAATTATAAGAACTTTGATTTAACTGTATTATGGCAGGGTCAGGCACGTTCTGTACAGTACGTGGCACCTGAATCTGGAGAAGTAGGTAACTTCTTTAGCACCTGGGCAGACAACCGCTGGAGCCCAACAAACCCTAACGGAAGTTATCCACGGGTAGATGTACGTACTTCTTCAAGTATAAACGAAGGCTTATTTAGAAATGATTTTTGGCTGGTTAATACCTCATTTTTAAGACTTAAAAATGTGGAGTTGGGTTATAGCCTGCCCGAAAGTAGTCTATCCTTTTTAGGAATAACTTCGGCTCGTGTTTATGCTAGTGGTTATAATCTGGTCACCTTTACCGAATCTAAAGATGTTGACCCTGAAGGAGCCAGCAATAACGGGCAGTTTTACCCGCAATTAAAAACATATAACATAGGAATTAACGTTAACTTTTAAGTGATGAAGAAATATATAATGATGTTAGCTCTGGGAAGTCTTTCATTGGTTCATCTGAGCTGTGATCAGGACTTACTAGACGTAGAAAGTACAAGTTTGACAGATCAGGCTGTATGGGCAGATCCGGTATTAGCCGAGGCTTTTGTAAGAGGCCTTTACACCGGGGTGCGCCTGGCAGACAAAGAGCCGGGGCACAACGGCGGGGATACTCCGGCCGGTTTTGGACGTGGTTTTCACTGGGCAATGTGGGCTTCGGTTTCTGACGAAGCCATCTATAGTAATGATGACGCGACCTATCTGGTACAACGCGGTCAAATGAGCCCCAGTAACTATGGCTTTATGAGTACCACCTGGGGACGCAGTTTCCGAAATATTCGTGAGGTGAACCTGGCGCTTTCCAATATTGATACAGAGGCCTCTCCTTTTGATCAGGACACAAAAGATCTGCTTATAGGTGAATTACATTTCATACGCGCCTTTAGGTATTTTGAATTGTTACGCGGTTTTGGCGAAGTCCCGCTAATGGGAGACGAGGTTTACGACCTTACGAGCAATTTTGATGCGCTTTACGACAGAAAGAGTAAAGAAGAAGTAGTTGCTTATATTGAAAGTGAGATCGATCAGGCCATAAACCTGTTACCGGCTTCAAATGGTGCGCGTGCTACAGATGCTGCTGCGATGGCACTTAAATCACGCCTGCTATTGTATGCAGCGAGCCCGTTGTTTACAGATGGTGCCGATGACACTGCAAAGTGGACCAAAGCCGCACAGGCTGCAAAAGATGTGATGGATCTTAATCGCTTTAGCCTGGTTACAAATCTGGATTCAGACCCTTCTGAAAACTTCAGAAAGCTCTTTGTTTCCCGCGATATGACCAGCGAAGACATTTTTATGCGCTTTTACATGCCTGCCAGCAACAGCGGCGGTCGTGCCATTCCTATTGAACGTATGAATGGACCAAATGGTTCTGGAGGTTGGGGAGGTAACTGCCCGATGCAAAACCTGATAGATGACTTTGAGATGATAGACGGCTCTGATATTGAAGACCCAGGTTCTGGTTATGACCCTCAGGATCCTTATGTAAATCGTGATCCTCGTTTTTATGCTACTGTGGTATATAACGGCTCTATTCTTAGAGATCGTGCTTACGAGTCTTTTGTACCTAACGGGAAAGACAGCCCTGACGGTAATGAGCCTTGGAATACCTCTCCTACCGGCTACTTAATGCGTAAATTTATTCAGGAAGATATCACGCTGAACGATTGGAATAATATGGGGGCTTCTCCCTGGAGGTATTTTAGATATGCCGAAATTCTACTTAATTATGCTGAAGCACAAAACGAAGCTGCAGGGCCAGACCAGTCAGTATATGATGCAGTAAATGCGGTGCGACAGCGTGCAGGTATGCCTGTATTAAGCGGACTTACCAAAGATCAAATGCGTGAAGCACTACAACACGAAAGACGTGTGGAATTAGCTTATGAAGAGCACCGCTATTTTGATGTACGTCGCTGGATGATCGCGATGGATGTTGAAAACGAACCTGCAAAATCTATAGAGATTACCAGGGCCGGCAATGGCTCTCTAACTTACGAAGAAGGCATTGCTCTGGAAGGTAAAAAATTTGAAGAAAAACACTACTGGTTCCCCATTCCGCTTAGTGATATCACTGCATCAGGTGGTAAGCTGAAGCAAAATCCGGGGTATTAATAAGCCACATAACATTTTCCATATAAAAGGGAAGGAATGATTTTCCTTCCCTTTTTTTAATTAAACCGGTCAACGATGAAAACAAAACTCATATTTAAAACACTTGCTGCCTGCATCTGCCTGCTAATTTGCAGCACATCTGCTAAAGCACAGGCTTCTGAAGAAGGTAAAGCCCTTTTTAATGAAGACTGGCAATTTCACAAAGGAGATATAGATCTGAAGGAGCAAGACTTAAAAACTCTGGATTGGCGCGATGTAACCTTACCGCACGACTGGAGTATTGAAGGCCCTTTTGACTCGAAATGGGCTAGCGGGACAGGCTTTTTACCCGGAGGCATCGCCTGGTATCACAAAAGCTTTAACGTGGATTCATACAACCCTAAAATGCGCTATGGAATCTATTTTGATGGCGTCTATAAAAATTCAGATGTTTGGATCAACGGTAATTGGATTGGTAGAAGACCCAATGGTTTTATTCCGTTTGAATATGACCTGACTCCTTACCTCAAACAAAATGATAATGAGATTTTAGTACGTGTAGATCATGCCCAGCATGCAGACTCCCGTTACTACACCGGTTCTGGCATTTACCGCAACGTGTATTTAAAAACAAAAGCTCCCATTCATTTTAAGACCTGGGGTATCAGTTTTCAAACTCCGGATGTTACTCCAGAACAGGCTCGTTTCTTGATAACTGCCGAATTTCAAAACACCGCAAATGCTTCAGCCAATGTGGAGGTGCAGGCCAGTCTTAAAGATACATCAGACCATACGGTTTATACGGAAAAATTCCCGGCAGAAGACAATGCGAATTCTTCCGCGGTTGTAACCTTAAAAGGAATGATCCAAAAGCCCGAGCTTTGGTCGCCTGAAAAACCCCATCTCTATACCTTAAGCTTAGAACTTATAGAAAGCGGAAAACTAATAGACTCCCAAACGCAACAAGTTGGGTTTAGAAGTTTTCATTTTGATGCTGATACCGGGTTTACCCTGAATGGGGAAAACATGCTCCTTAAAGGGGTTTGTATACACCACGATGCCGGCGCCCTGGGTGCGGCAGTTCCCAAAGAGGTTTGGGCAGAGCGCTTGCAGACTCTAAAAGAACTGGGCTGTAACGCAATACGCATGAGTCATTATCCACATCAGGATTACCTTTATGAGCTTTGTGATGAGATGGGCTTTTTGGTTCAGGACGAAGCTTTTGACGAATGGGCACGTGGGAAAAACAAGTGGATTGAAGGCTGGAATGTGGGTACTCCCGGAAATGACGGCTCTTATGAAGCTTTTGCAGCCTTGGGAAAACGGGATGTACAGGATATGATCAAACGTAACCGAAACCATCCTTCGATCATTATGTGGAGCATTGGCAACGAAATTGATTATCCCAATGACCCCTACACCCATCCTGTTTTAGACACGGGGCGTAATCCTCAAATTTTTGGCCGTGGTTTCAAACCCGGAAATCCTGCCGCAGAAGATTTAGGCGTTTTAGCTAAAGAACTGGTCGCAGCTGCAAAAGCCATAGACACCACCAGGCCGATCACCGCGGCACTAGCCGGCGTGCCGATGTCTAATGAAACAACTTATCCCGAATCATTGGATATAGTGGGCTACAATTACCAGGAATACCGTTATGCGGAAGATCATCAGAACTATCCCGATCGAATCATTTATGGAAGTGAGAACGGAGACGCGTATTCGGCCTGGAAAGCCGTTACCGACAATCCCTTTATCGCATCCCAGTTTATCTGGACGGCATTTGATTTTATAGGTGAAGCGCGCCCGTGGCCCAAACGCGGGAGTGAAGCCGGGATTCTTGATCTTGCGGGTAAACCTAAGCCCGATTTCTATTTCAGACAAAGTTTATGGAGCGAAAAGCCGATGGTTTACATTGGCGTCACCAATACCGAAGAAAACGCTCGTAAACGACGTAATTTGAAAGCAGAATGGTCTGGCGATGCCGGAGTGCCTAATTACGTTGCCTTTTACAGCAATGCTGAAGAAGTGGAACTCATATTAAATGGAAAATCTTTGGGTAAACAGCAGGTGGTTTATGCCGATGATGCGATGCCCTTCTTTAAAGTCCCGTATCAGAACGGAAAGCTGGAAGCTCGCGCTTATCGTAAAGGTGCTATTGTTGCAAAGACTGTTCTTCAAACCCCGCAAAAGCTAAAGGAACTAAAAATCAGCGAAGCAAAACTACCTGAGGTCATTTCAGAATCTGATGTTTTGATTTTAGACCTTGAGCTGGTTGATAAAAATGGAACTCTTATTTCTGATCAGGATCAGGAAGTCAATTTTACATTTGATGACTCCCTGATTTTATTAGGGGTTGAAAATGCAGACCAAAGCAATCACCGTTCATTTACAGATACTACTCAATCTACCTTTCAGGGAAAGTTGCGCGCATATTTTAAAAAGACGGGAAAAACCGGAACACTTCGTATTATCTCAAAAAACGACAACCTGAAAGCCTTAAGATACTCCGTTAAATAAGATTATTTTCTAGAAATAAAAAAAGCCGTTTGAGATCAAACGGCTTTTTTTATTTAAATACTTGCTATACGGTCGAGTTCAATTTCATTTACCGGCATTTTCATAATCTCCTGAACGATTTTATGCAGATCTGGAATCACCTGACTCGCCAATGGGGTTAGACTGTTGAACAAAACACAGATTCCCAAATCCTCTTCAGGAAAAAGCGCGATTTCATTTCTAAAATCACTTACGCTTCCGCCGTGGTGTATCATTTTACTTTGCGCGCCGGTTTCGGCATCAACAAATTCGTGTACACGCCATCCGTAGGCATAAGATGACCGCAGATGTCCTTTCCAGCGCTGGTAATACTTACGCTCATCAGGCAATTCAATCTGGGGTTTAAAAACTTCAGCGAGACCTTCTTGATCCAGCACGTTCTCCTTATGCCCCAGCAGAAAACGCATCCACTTACCCATATCGTCTGCGCTTGCATTGATACCGCCAGCAGGGACTGCATTAAAGTATTTTTTATTTACCGGTAACCGTTTCCATCCCTTCCAGGTACTTTTATGCGGAAAAGCATAGTTTCCGGTATTTACCATACCTTCATAATCGGTAGAAACCGTATTCATATGAAGTGGGGTAAATAATTTGTTTTGTAAAAGTTGTTGAATTGAGCTTCCGGTTGCAGCCTCCATCATACTGCCGCTATAGGCAAACATGGCATTCTGGTAATTGTAAATCTCACCGGGTTTGGTGTAAGTATTTATAATACGAAAACGTGAAGCAATTTCAGTTAACGATAGTCCATCCTCAACAAGATTGGTATAACAATGATAAGGCACACCGGTTGTATGTGAAAGGACTTCCCTCAATGTAATTGTACGTGCGTGA
>Ga0098073_1000468_pt1 | contig 13875 bp, 13 predicted proteins | sample 31_taG_FD_75060 | JGI IMG/M metagenome (GOLD analysis project Ga0098073, IMG submission 75060) | Marine viral communities from the Gulf of Mexico - 31_GoM_OMZ_CsCl metaG | ecosystem: Environmental > Aquatic > Marine > Oceanic | place: Gulf of Mexico | collected 2015-07-12
CCGCAAGGACGCCCCGCGTGACGCAAAGGGCGGCAAGCCCGAGCCCAAGCGGACCGAACGGATCGCCAAGGCGCTGGCGCGGGCTGGTATCGCCAGCCGCCGCGAGGTCGAGCGGCTGATCGGCCTGGGCCAGGTGGCCGTCAACGGCAAGATCCTCGACACGCCGGCCACACTGGTGACCCGCGATGACGTGATCACGGTCAAGGGCAAGCCGGTGGGGGCGGCCGAGGCGACGCGCGTCTGGCGCTATCACAAGCCCGCCGGGCTGGTGACCTCCCACAACGATCCGGCCGGGCGGCCGACGGTGTTCGACGCCCTGCCCAGCGGCCTGCCGCGGGTAATCTCGGTCGGGCGGCTGGACCTCAACACCGAGGGCCTGCTGCTGCTGACCAATGACGGTGAGCTGAGCCGGGCGCTGGAGCTGCCGACCACGGCGCTGGTGCGACAGTACCGGGCGCGGGCTCGCGGGCGCGTCACCCAGGACAAGCTGGACACGCTGAAGAACGGCACGACCGTCGACGGCGTCCACTATGGCCCGGTCGAGGCGACCATCGACAAGGCCAAGGAAAAGGCCAGCGAGGATGGGCGCGGTCCGGCCAATCTGTGGCTGAGCGTGTCGATCACCGAGGGCAAGAACCGCGAGGTCCGCAAGGTGCTGGAGTCGGTCGGACTGACGGTCAACCGGCTGATCCGCCTGGCCTATGGCCCGTTCCAGCTGGGCACTCTGCCGGTCGGCTCGGTCGAGGAGGTCGGCCCCCGGGTGATCCGCGAGATGCTGGCCGAATACATCCGGCCCGAGAACCTGCCGCAGGGCAATACGGTCGAGACCCCCGCGCCGATTCCCGGACAGCGCCCGCGCGGCCCGGTGGTGGTCGGAAAGTCGGGGTCGGCCCTGTCGGACCCGTCGAGGAAGCCCAGCCGGGTCCGCGCGGCCGGTGTGGCCACGACCGAGGCGGCCGAGCGCGCCGAGACCGGGCGCCGGGCTCCGAAAAAGGACGGCTGGGCCAAGGCCAAGCCGAAGTTCGAGCACACCAAATCCTTCAAGCCCCGCGCCCGGCCGGACGGCGAGGGCGGGGAGGGCGCCGACCGGCCCAAACGCACCTTCAAGCCGCGCGAGGACCAGTTCATCGACAAGCCCCGGGGCGAGAAGTCCCGGGGTGACAAGCCGAGGGGCGAAGGACGGGGCGGCAAGGCCGCCGGAAAGTCCTTCGGCAAGCCAGGTGGTGAACCCGGGGGTGGTCCCGGAGGCAGACCCGGTGGCGGCTCCGGCGGTCGCCCGCCCGGCAAGGGTGGTCCGCGCGGTGGATCAGGGCCCAAACGCTCAGGCTGATCCGGCGGTGGCCTTTAGCCAGCGCGCGAGGCGTACCGTGCGACGCACGACGGTTGCGGCCGTCAGCAGCACGATGACGGCCAGCGCCAGCCACAGGGCGGCGAAGCTGTGGTCCACATTGGCCAGCGCCAGTCCGGCGGCGACGATACATCCCAGGGTCAGGGCGGCCATGCGGTGCGGCTTTGCGCCGGGCCCGGCAAAGTCGGCGTCCCGCCCGAGCCCCCGGCCCAGCTCGCGGATATAGGCGGTCAGTACCGCCAGAAGGGCGGCGATCCAGCCCAGCATGGGTCCGAAAGCGGGATCGTAGATCCGGAGGGCCATCCCGGCCCCCACCAGAAACAGGGCGTCGGCGATCCGGTCGGGCAGCTCGTTCCAGACCGGGCCCAGCGGGCCACCCCGGCCATGCTCGACCGCCACCATGCCGTCCAGCAGATTGGCCAGAAGCCGCAGCTGGATAGTGACCCCGGCCGCGAACAGCCAGCCGGCGCGCTCGGCGCCTTCCGCGGTGGCCGACATCCAGAAGGCCCAGAAACCGGCGCCTGCGCACACCACACTGAGGGCCGAGATCGCGTCGGGGGACAGTCCCATACGGGCGCACATCCGGGCAAGGCCGGTGGCCCAGCTGGTACCGCGGGATTTCAGGGGGCGGCGGTTGTCGGTCATGGCGCTCTCCGCAGGCTGGCCACATAGACGAAGGCATAGGTGGTGGAGACGGTCCAGGGGACGGCGAGCGTGGCCCAGACCTCGGGTGTGCCCGCCAGGGTGTGGGCGGTGAACAGCACCCCGGCGATGGTCAGGCAACTGACCAGTGGCGGCACCAGCCGGGCGGCCAGCCCGCGCAGGCGGCGAAAGCCGGCCTCGAGCCCGCGCTTCATGATCAGGGTGATCAGGGCGGACAGCGCCCCCTGCACGAGGGCGGCCAGCAGCAGGTCCGGCAGGGGGTGGCCACGGTTGGCAAGGGCCGCCCAGCCGCCCATGGCCAGACCGCCCAGCGTCACATGTACTGCGGTCGAGCGGAACAGGGATGTCGAGAAGGTCTGCCGCGCGGGCCGGTTCTGGGGCATGGTCGGGCCGATGTGTGATTCCAGCACGAGACTAGACCCATGATGGCGTCGCTGACAGCCGGGCCGTTCAGCCTGCATCCGCATGTGGCGCTGGGGTTAGCGTCGGTGCTGGCCGTGTTGACGCTGGCCTCGGTGCTGGTGCTGGCCCTGCCGCGGCTGAAGCCCGGGTTCGACGCGACCGAGCTGCGGCTTCGAGTCTGGTCGTGGTGGGGGATGGTGGTGCTGACGGGCGCGGCGCTGGCGCTCGGCTGGGCGGCCGTGACCGTGCTTTTTGCGCTTGTGGCCTTCATCGCGCTGCGTGAGTTTCTGTCGCTGGCGCCCTTGCGGCGCGAGGACCGGCTGATCGTTCTGTTCGCCTATCTGACGGTGCCGCTGGCCTTTGGCCTGATCGCGCTGGACCAGTACGGCATCTATCTGGTGTCGATCCCGGTGTGGTTTTTCCTGACTGTGCCGTTCCTGATGGCGTTGGCCGGGCAGACACGGGCCTATCTGGCGACGGTCGCGACCCTGACCTGGGCGGTGATCGTGTGCGTCTATACGCTGGGCACCATCCCGCTGTTGATGCGGTTGCCCGACGCTGAGGCGCCGGCCGGGGCGGCGGGTCTGGTGTTCCTGCTGCTGTTCGTGACCGAGGCCAATGATGTGCTGCAGTATGTTTGCGGCAAAGCCTTGGGACGGCGAAAGATTGTACCAAAGGTCAGCCCCAACAAGACGTGGGAGGGGTTTCTGGGGGGATGGATTCTGACCGGTGGGCTGTTCTGGTTCCTGGCCCCGGTGTTCACGGGTCTGGACCGGATCGAGGCACTGGTGATGGCGCTGGTGCTGCCGGTCGCAGGCTTTGCCGGGGATGTGACGATGAGCGCGGTCAAACGCGACCTGGGCGTCAAGGACACCAGCCGCCTGATACCCGGGCACGGCGGCGTGCTGGACCGTATCGACAGCCTGACCTTTACCGCGCCGCTCTATTTCCATCTGATGGCCTATTATGCGCTCGACCGGTACTGAGCCCGCGCGCCCGTTCGGCTGGGGGCGAACGCTGTTCCTGACGCTGGTGGCGCGGCCGCTGGTGCAGTTCATGACCGGCATGGATGTGATCGGGCGCGAGCATCTGCCGCGGCGTGGACCGGCGATCGTGGCGGCCAATCACAACAGCCATATGGACGCCTTCATCCTGCTGTGCCTGTTCCCCATCGGGGCCCTGCATCAGGTGCGACCTGTGGCGGCGGCCGATTACTTTCTCGCCAATCCGGTGGTCAGCTGGATGTCGCGGCGGATCGTGGGGATCACGCCGATTTCGCGGACGGTCAAACGCGGTGAGGATGTGCTGGCCCCGGCCCGTGAGGCGCTGACGCGGGGCGAGATCATCCTGGTCTTCCCCGAAGGCACGCGCAGCCGCGACGGCCGGATGGCACCACTGAAGGCCGGTGTGGCGCGGCTGGCCGAGGCCTTTCCCGAGGTGCCGGTCGTACCGGTCTGGATCCAGGGGGCCGGGCGGGTGCTGCCCAAGGGGGCGATCACGCCGGTGCCGATGAACTGCACGGCCATGGTCGGGGAGCCGGTGTGCTGGACAGGCGACAAACACGGCTTCATGGCCGAGCTGAAGGACCGGCTGGACGCGCTGGCCGAGGCGGCCCCGCCGCAAAGGTGGAGTGAGGACGCATGAGGATCGTGGCCGGACGGCTGAAGGGGCGGGCCATCGTGGCGCCGGAGGGGCAGGGCACCCGCCCGACCAGCGACCGCGCGCGCCAGGCGATCTTCAATGTGCTGGAGCATGCCGCCTGGGCGGAGACGCTGGCGGGTGCTCGGGTCATGGACCTGTATGCCGGCTCGGGCGCACTCGGCTTTGAGGCGATGAGCCGGGGCGCGGCCTTCTGTCTGTTCGTCGAGACGGCGGATGAGGCGCGCGGCGCGATCCGCGAGAATGCCGATGCCTTTGGCCTGATGGGGGCGACCCGGGTGCACCGGCGCGACGCCACGGATCTGGGCGTCCGGCCCGGCTCGGCGGGTGAGGCGTTTTCGCTGGCCTTTCTGGACCCGCCCTATGGCAAGGGGCTGGGCGAGCAGACGCTGGACCGGTTGCGGGAGGGGAATTGGCTGGCGCGCGGGGCCATCGTCGTGTTCGAACGAGGGGCGAACGAGCCGGACATCGCAACACCCGGCTATGTGCGCCTGGATCAGCGGACCTATGGGGCGGCAGAGGTGCTGTTCCTGCGGCATGAGGGGGATTGAGTCATGGATCGACGCAGCTTTCTGGCGGCCAGCGCCGCGCTGGGTGTGATGGGTACGGGCCGGGTTGCGACCGGCGGCTGGAGTCCTGCCCCGGCCATGCCCTGGCCGGCGCAGGAGATCTATGCGGCGACGACCGGCAGCCGGATCCTCACCGCGGGCGGTCTGGTCGCGCGCCAGGGTGAGCCCCTGCACATCGAGCGCCGGGTGGCGATCCTCGATACGACGACCGGCATGTGGTCCGAGGGGCCGATGCTGCCCCAGCCCCGGCATCATCCGATGATGGTGGCCGACGGCACCGGGCGCACACTGGCCATTGGCGGCTATCGCCGGGGCGAGGGCGGCGAATGGGTCAACAGCCTCGAGACCTGGGTGCTGGAGGGGGACAGCTGGAGCTCACTCGACCCGCTGCCGCGTCCGCAGGCCGAGGCGGTCGGGGCGCTACTCGGCGGACGGGTGCATCTGGTCACCGGGCGTTCGCCGATCGGCGAGGCCAACGGCAGTTGGCCGGATCAGGGCGACGTCGATACCCATCTGGCGCTCGACCCGGTGACGGGCCGGTGGGAGACGCTGAAGCCCGCCCCGATGGCGCGGAACAGCGCGGCGGTCGCTGTGCTGGACGATGCCCTGTGGGTCGCGGGCGGCCGCACCGTGCGGGGCGGTGGCACCGGACAGCTGGACCGCTATGACCCCGTGGCGGACCGCTGGGACACGCTGGCGCCGATCCCGGTGTCGGGCACCGGCCAGCAGGTCGGCGGGGGCCTCGCCATGGGGGCGCTGGGTGGCAAGCTTGTGGCCTTCGGCGGTGAATGGTTCGCGCCGGGCGGTGGCGGCGTGTTCCCGGAGACCTGGATCTATGACCCCGCGAGCGACGCCTGGACCCGTGGCCCCGACATGATCACTCCGCGTCACGGTCTGGCCGCCGCCGTCGTTGGCGACCGGCTGTACGCCATTGCCGGGGGTGAGGTGGTGTCGGGCGGACGGGCCGGTGCCACGGTTGAGGTGTTTCAGTTTTAGGGCGCCTCAAGGAAGCAAGAGCCCTTCTCCCGATGGGAGAAGGTGGCGCGTGAGCGCCGGATGAGGGTCGGTGGGTCATTCGGCGACAGCCGTCGCAGGGCCGTTGCCACGGCTCACGCCGAAGGTGAGCGAGAGCCCCTCACCCCCAACCCCCTCTCCCCCCGGGAGAGGGGAGGGCTATTACCCCTTCCGCGCGTCCAGCCAGCGGACGGTGTCGGCGTCGCGGGCGCTGAGGTCTGGGTAGTCGGGGTCGGAGCCGACGTCGGGCACGCGGCGCCAGGAGCGGGCGCATTTGGGGTGGTCGGCCGTATCGATGCGGGCGGTGACCGTATCGCCGCCGGCCGAGAGTTCGGCGCCCGAGGTGCGGAACACTTCGGCGGCATCCAGGCCGTCGAAGGCCGCCATCAGCTCGGCGGGCAGGGTGACCGTGGGCCAGGCATCGAGGGCGCCGCCGATGATCTTGTCGCGGCGGGCGGCTTCCAGCGCCTCGTTGACGGTTTCCAGTACGGTCCAGACCTTGTCCCAGCGCGCGGCCTCGGCGTCGTTCTGCCATTCGGCGGGGGTGTCGGGGATCACGCGGGCGCAGTTGGTGCCGGCCCCATCATCGCTCTGGGGGGGATAGCGGGTGGTCCAGGCCTCTTCCATGGTGAAGGGGGTGAGGGGGGCCAGCCAAGCGGTCAGGCGCAGGAAGACCTCGTGCATGACGGTGCGGGCCGCGCGCCTGCGGATCGCATCGGGGCGGTCGCAGTAGAGACTGTCCTTGCGGACATCGAAATAGAGGGCCGACAGGTCGCCCGAGCAGAATTCCAGCACCGGACGGATCACGTCCTGGAAGTCATAGGTTTCGTAGGCCTGACGGACCTGGCCATCCAGCTGCCACAGGCGGTGGAGGATGAAGCGCTCCAGCGGCGGAAACTGGTCGTAGTCGGTGATGCGCTCGGCCTCGTCGAAACCGGCCAGTGCGCCCAGCAGATAGCGGACGGTGTTGCGCAGCTTGCGATAGGCCTCGACCGTGGTCTGGAGGATCTGTTTGCCGATGCGCTGGTCCTCGGCATAGTCGACCAGGGCCACCCACAGACGCAGTATGTCGGCGCCCGACTCCTTGATGACGGTCGCCGGGTCGACGGTGTTGCCCAGCGACTTGGACATCTTCTTGCCCTGCTCGTCCTGGGTGAAGCCGTGGGTCAGGACGGCCTTGTAGGGCGCGCGGCCGCGGGTGCCGCAGCCTTCCAGCAGGTTGGACTGGAACCAGCCGCGGTGCTGGTCGGAGCCCTCCAGATAGAGGTCGGCGGGCCAGTGCGAGGGGCGGTCGCCGTCGTAGCCGTGTTCCGCCGTGCGGGGCTCGAGCGTGAAGGCGTGGGTGCAGCCCGAGTCGAACCAGACATCGAGGATGTCGGTGACCTTTTCATACTGGGCCGGGTCGTGGACGCCGAGGAAGTCGGCATCGGGGGTCTCGAACCAGGCATCGGCGCCGCCCTCGCGGATGGCCGCGAGGATACGAGCGTCGACCGCATCGTCGTGCAGCGGCTGGCCGGTGTGCTTGTCCACGAACATGGCCAGAGGCGTGCCCCAGGCGCGCTGGCGGCTGATCAGCCAGTCGGGGCGATCCTCGACCATGGAACGGATGCGGTTCTTGCCCGCTGCCGGGTGGAAGGTGGTGGCGTCGATGGCCGCAAGCGCCGTCTCGCGCAGGGTCTCGCCCCCCTTCAGCGGCTGGTCCATGCGGATGAACCACTGGGGCGTGTTGCGGAAGATGATGGGCGCCTTCGAGCGCCAGCTGTGCGGATAGGAGTGCTCCAGTCGGCCGCGCGCCAGCAGATTGCCCGCCTCGATCAGCTTTTCGGTGACGACCTTGTTGGCGGCGCCGAACTTGCCGATCTTGTCCTTCTTGCCCTCGGTCTCCAGCACCTTGAGCCCGGCGAACAGGGGCACGTGCGGATAGTAGGCGCCGTCGGCGTCGACGGTGTCAGGGACTTCCTTGTGGCCGTGGGCCTTCCACACCTCATAGTCATCGGCGCCGTGGCCGGGGGCGGTGTGGACGAAGCCGGTACCGGCGTCGTCGGTGACGTGGTCGCCCGCCAGAAGGGGCACGGCAAAGCCATAGCCGGGATCGAGCGCGGCCAGCGGGTGGGCGCACTCCAGGCCCGACGGATTGATGTCACCGAGGCGGGTGAAGGTGGCGATCTTCGCGGCCTTGAAGACCTCTTCCGCCAACTTGTCGGCCAGGATCAGCCGGTCGCCCGGTTTGGCCCAGGGCTCGAACTCCAGCCCCTCTTCCATGGCGGTGACCTCATAGACGCCATAGGCGATCTCGGGGCCGTAGCTGATGGCGCGGTTGGCCGGGATGGTCCAGGGCGTGGTCGTCCAGATGACGATGGCGGGGGTGGAATGGCGGAAGGCCAGCAGGTCGTCGTCGTGGTCATCGGTCGCGCCGGTGACCGGGAATTTCACCCAGATCGTGGGGCTGACGTGGTCGTGATATTCGATCTCGGCCTCGGCAAGCGCGGTGCGCTCGACCGGCGACCACATGACGGGCCTGGAGCCGCGATACAGCTGGCCCGAGTTCTTGAACTTGTGGAACTCGGCGACGATGGCGGCCTCGGTGCCATAGTCCATGGTGGCGTAGCGATTGGCCCAGTCCGCGGTGACGCCGAGGCGCTTGAACTGTTCGCGCTGGACGTCGATCCAGCCCTCGGCATAGGTGCGGCAGGCGGCGCGGAATTCGGCCTTGGAGACCTCGTCCTTGCGGCGGCCTTTCGCTCGGAACTGTTCCTCGATCTTCCACTCGATCGGCAGGCCGTGGCAGTCCCAGCCGGGGACGTAGTCGACGTCATAGCCCAGCAGGAAGCGCGACCGGACCACGAAGTCCTTGAGCGTCTTGTTCAGCGCATGGCCGATGTGGATGTCGCCGTTGGCGTAGGGCGGGCCGTCGTGAAGGACGTAGAGGGGGGCGTTCTGCGACTGACGCTCGGCGCGCAGGCGGGCGTAGAGGTCGCCCCAGGCCTCGAGGATCTCGGGCTCCTTCTTCGGCAGGCCGCCGCGCATGGGGAAGGGCGTCTCGGGCAGGAAGACGGTGTCGCGATAGTCGCGGGTGGTCGAAGCAGTGTCGCCGGTGTCGGCCATGGGTCGGTCTCGTGTCGTTGATCGTTCGCGTGAAGTCTGATCCCGCTGTCTGAGCGGTGTCCCGGCGAGCGCGGGGGTGACCCCTGCGGCGCTACGCCGGGCGGCTAATCGAAATCACACGGATCACGCGGACGGTCATGGTCAGGCCGGTCTAGCAGAGGCGGCGGGCGATGCGCCAGCCGAAAGCGCCAACGCCGCGCGGGCGGCGGTGGCATCGGCCTCGATCTGGACCTTGAGGGCCGCGAGACCATCGAACGTCATTTCGGGCCGGAGGAAGGCGACCAGCTCGGTCTCGACGGTCTGGCCGTAGAGGTCGCCGTCGAAGTCGAACAGCCAGACCTCGAGCAAAGGCTCTTCGGTCGGATACATGGGGCGGACACCGAGGCTGGCGACGCCGTCGACCACGCGACCGTCGGGCAGGTGGGTGCGGGTGGCGTAGACGCCATAGGCCGGGCGCATATAGTCGCCAAGCGCGATGTTGAGGGTCGGCACGCCGATGGTGCGGCCGCGCTTGTCGCCGTGGATGACCTCGCCCTCGATGGCGAAGGGGCGGCCGAGGATGGCGGTGGCACGGGCCATGTCGCCGGCCTTGAGGGCCTCGCGCACGGCCGAGGAGGACAGCTTAAGCCCGTGGGCATCGTCGACGCGGGCCACCGGGCTGACGGTAAATCCGGCGGTCTGACCGTAGCGGGCCAGGGCCTCGGGCGAGCCGGAGCGGCCCTTGCCGAAGGTGAAGTCAAAGCCGACGGCGGCGTGGGCGATGCCAATACCGTCCGGACCGAGAACCTCAAGGGCAAATGCCTGATCGGTCATGGCGGTCATGTCGGCGTCGAAGGGGAGGCGGTACAGGCGGTCGACCTCGAGTCGGTCCAGGGCGCGCTCCATCTGGCCGGGCGACATCAGGCGGAAGGGGGCGGCCTCGGGCTGGAACCAGCGGCGGGGATGGGGCTCGAAGCTGACGACGCCCAGCGGCAGGCCGCGCTCGTTGGCGACCGCGCGGGCGGCGTCGATGACGGCCTGATGGCCCCGGTGGACGCCATCGAAGGCGCCGATGGCAACGGCGGCCCTGATGTCGGATGGGGCAAGGTCACGCCAGGTCTCAATGACGGTCAGGGCCACGTCAGCCCCTTGCGGGCCGCCGACGCCGGGGGACACGGACGGTCGCCTCGCCGTCCATGACCAGGGTGTCGCCCACCAGACCCTCGCAGCGCAGGACGACGCGGGCGGATTCGGCGTCCATGGAGGCCACGCTGATGCGCGCGACCACGACGTCGCCGATCTTGACCGGCTTGTGGAAGCTGGTGCGCTGGCTGAGGAAGATGGCGCCGGCTCCGGGCAGGATCATGCCGACCACGGCCGAACCGAACGAGGCGCTGAGCAGGCCGTGAGCGATGCGGCCGCGATAGGCGGTTTTCGAGGCAAAGGCCTCGTCCATATGGACGGGGTTGAAGTCGTCCGAGGCCTCGGCGAACTGCTGGATGCGGGCTTCGGTGACCTCGACGGCCTTTTCGGCGGTCATGCCGACGTAAAGCTCTTCGAAGATATAGCCCCCGGAGGGGTGCTGCTGGACCGTCTGTGTCATGGGCCGGTGTTAACGCCGGAATCGCGCAAAGGCGAGCCTTACCAGGCGAGGTCGAGGGCGGCGTAGCGGGCGGCGGTCCCCTCGGCGACCAGCAAATCGCCTGCGCGGGCAGGGTCGAGCGTGCCGTCAGGACCGCGCGCGGCGTCGCCGTGAATGCCCTGGGCAATGAACAGGCAGTCGAGGCCCTGCTGCTCGGCGCCCAGCACATCGGTGATGACGCCGTCGCCGATGCAGAGCACGCGGGAGCGGTCGACGGCGCCTGGGCTGTGCCGTCCGGCCTCGGTCAGGGCCAGTTCATAGATGGGGGCGAAGGGCTTGCCGGCCATGACCACGGGGCCGCCCAGCTGCTCATAGAGGTCGGCCAGCGAGCCGCCGCAATAGATCAGGGTGTCGCCGCGCTGGACCACGCGGTCGGGGTTGGCGCAGATCAGGTCGATGCCGCGCCGGGCGGCGGTCGACAGCTCGGCGCGGTAGTCCTCGGGCGTCTCGGTGGTGTCGTCGCGGGGGCCCGTGACCGAGACGAAGGCGGCCTCCGCCACGTCTTCGATGACGTCGAGGCCGAGGCCGGCATAGAGGGGGGCGTCGCGCGGCGGGCCGATGATCAGGGCCGGGCCGGGGGCGCGCTTCGCCAGCTCCATTCGCGTGGCATCGCCCGAGGTGACAAAGCCGTCCCAGGCGGCGCGCGGCACGCCGAGGCTGTCCAGCTGGGCCACCACATCCGAGGCCGGGCGAGGCGAGTTGGAGATCAGCACCACGGTGCCGCCCTGATCGCGAAATGCCTGCAAGGCTGCGCAGGGCCCGGGCCAGCTCTCGCGTCCGTTATGGATCACCCCCCAGACGTCGCACAGCAGCAGGTCATAGTCCTCCGCGACGGCGGACAGGCGGGGCAGGGGGGCGGGCAGGGTCATGCGGCTGTGGTTAGCGGAGGGAGCGGGGTGGGGGAAGGGGAAGAGGCAGTAGGTAGTAGGCAGTAGGTAGTAGGCAGTAGGCAGTAGGCAGTAGTGCGATGAACGGAACACCCCCTTCCCCCCGGCGTTCGACCGTGGGGGTTTTGAGGGAGAGATCAGATGCAATCGGTGAAGATGCTGGCGACGGTGGCGGGGTGCGGGCTGATGCTGAGCGGCTGTGCGACCGCAGGCTACGGCGACTATGCCTCGGCGTGCGAGCGGGACTATGCCATGAACCGCGAGCGGGCCATCAGCGCCGGGGCCCTGCTGGGCGCGGCCGTCGGGGCGGCGGTGGCCGGCGAGGGCAACCGCGAGCAGGGTGCCGCGATCGGGGCTGTGGCCGGGGCGCTGCTGGGCAGCGAACTGTCGGAGGAGGATGATCCCTGCGGCTACGGCTTTGGCGGCTACAACGACGACTATCGCTACGGTCGCGAGCGGGTCTACTGGCGGGACGACAACCGGCGCTGGTGATGGAACGGCGTGCGGCCTGACCGGTTACCTCTTTGACAGGAGGTAACCATGAACAAGATCACGACCCTTTTGACCGCCGCTGCTCTTGCCACCAGCCTCGCGGCCTGTGGCTCGGAGACCGGCCCGGACACTGAAGAAAGTGCCGTAGCCGAGGCCATGCCCGAGACGCCCGACATCAGCGAGACGGCTGCGGACGAGCAGGTCGTGCGGGAAGGCGTGCCACCTTCCGAGGTCGCCGGTGAGACACCGCCCGCGCCCGAGACGATGCCGGCGGAATAGGCTAGAGCCCGGCGCCAGACGCGACCGCGATGGAAACGAGCCTATCCGGCAATCACAGCGTCTGTGAATCCGTCATACAGGCTACCACGAACTGTGATCGTGTGGCCGAAGAACAGGTCGCCGTCATCGAAGCAAAAAGCGAACGTGCCGCCCGCTTCAATCGCTATTTCAGTCAGCGAGAGCCGCTTGCCGAAACGGTCAGGCGACACCGGGCGTTCCTTTTCGTCCAGCCACGCACCGTTTTTCAGGCTGCGAAGCTGTTCTGTAGCGACGCGGATCGCGTCATTGGTCCAGCGCTCCTGATTTGTCCATAGCGCATGGGCGACAGAGAGGTCGTCCAAGTGGTCCAGAGAGACACCGCAATTCCTGCCAAGCCATCTGGCCTCGCCTTCCCACCCTAAAGGCGCGGTGAATGTCAGGGCCCCGAGGACGGGATCGCGAGCAGTCCGAGGTGTCTTCTGGCGCTCGAGTGCCGCTGCGAACGCCGCATCCGGATCGACGACTTGGATGGCCCCCGAGATGAGGCCTTCAACGCTATTCGAGGACCGAACCAGTTGCGCCATCGTCTTGATGATGGAACCCGGAGGCACGGCTCTGAGTAGGGCATGATCGCGGTCTACGGACTCCAGAACCAGTCGGAGCGTGTGCTGTTCAAAAGGTCCTTCGCCCACTCGCCAGACGTCGAGGGTCATCACTTCTTCCGGAAGACTGCCCGTCAGCTGACGCCAAGATGCCCCTCTTGGCGGGACGATGCCGGACACCTCGACCGATGGCTGCGCCCTCGCCGTCTCGCGCCGCGCCAAGCTCTCTCGCTTCAGTCTTTCGAACTCGTCGGTCATGGGAAGAGGCGGGCTGGACTATAGATCGCGTAGACCGGACGAAGCTCGCTCCTACCCCACCCTTCGCCGTTGTTCGGCGCTGCGGAGGGTGGAGCGGAGGAAGTCGGCGGGGGGGTCGGTTTCGGCGAGGACCTGTTCCTTGATGGCGCGGGGTTCGCCGAACAGGTGGCCCTGTCCCATCGAGACGTCGAGCTCGAGGACGTCGACGATCTGGCGCTCGCTTTCGCACTTCTCGGCGATCACCTCGATGCCGTAGCGCCGGGTGAGGGCGGCGAAGTCGGCGGCCTGGATGTCGCGCAACGAAGGCAGGGGTGAGCCGCCGTCGAGGTCGAGCAGCTGTTCGATCAGCAGGTCGGCGGCGACCTTGACGAAGCGGACGTCGGAGCGCTGCAGGTCGGCGAAGTCGAGGTCCAGCGTCTGGACCTTGTCGATCGAGAAGCGGAAGCCGAGGTCGGCCAGCTTGGCCATGTTGCGCGCCTCGACCGCGCCGCGGGCGTCGAAGGTGGCCTGTCCCAGTTCGAAGATCAGCGACTGGTTGAGGTCGCGGTTCTCGCTGAGGAAATGCAGGAACTGGGGGAAGAAGGTCTCATCGCCCAGCGAGGACAGGGCGACGTTGCAGAAGACGCCGACCTTGCGGTCCTGACGCGCGAGGCGGCGGACGATCTGGGCGCAGCGGAACAGCAGGAGGTTGTCGATGGCGGGGACCAGGCCCTCGCCCTCGGCGACCGACAGATATTCGGCCGGCATCATGACGCGATCGGTCGAGTCGCGCAGGCGGGTGAAGCTTTCGTAGAAGACGGTGCGGCGCTGGGGCAGGGTGACGACCGGCTGCAGGTATAGATCGACCCGGCCCTCGGTCAGGGCATCATGGACGGTGCGCAGCAGGGCGTGGGACTGGGCTTGGCGACGGCCCTCGAAGGTGTCGGCGGCGACAGGGGCCGGAGTGGCCAGACGCTCGTCGATGCTGGCGCTCATCTGCTGGATGAGGCCCTCGAGC
>Ga0098073_1000475_pt1 | contig 13806 bp, 23 predicted proteins | sample 31_taG_FD_75060 | JGI IMG/M metagenome (GOLD analysis project Ga0098073, IMG submission 75060) | Marine viral communities from the Gulf of Mexico - 31_GoM_OMZ_CsCl metaG | ecosystem: Environmental > Aquatic > Marine > Oceanic | place: Gulf of Mexico | collected 2015-07-12
GTAAATGAACTGATATAAAATAAAGAAATACGTATAGGTGTCTCATGTCTGCTGAAGAAAATCTTGTCAAACTATTGGCGGGTTTCAGCCAGGATGGGACACCTTTACCTGCAATTATTGGTACCAAAATTGAGTGGGGTGTTGTTGTATTAACTGCAGCAATGTTATCAAATGAAAACTTAGCATCTTCTATGGATGCTGAGGAAATGGTAGATGCTGCAATTAATTATTACAACATTATTCAAGAGCGGTTGGGTTACTATCAGCAACACCAAGCGCACTCACTTGAAAAGCTTTTGTGATATTATTTGTAAGACCTTCTATTTCCTTTAATGGAAACCATTGTTAAGCCGTCAATTACGGTTTCATTTCAAATTGATATCGATCTAGAGTTCGATTCATTTAAAGGCAAGACGCCTGAAGAGTTTGCCAAGAATGTAGAAGATGATGTGATCGACGCCTTGATTGATGTTCGATCTGAAGTTCTGGGTGTCTTTACCAGCATTAACAACATTGAAACTCACGGTTCAAAATGAACACAAACTACTTGGATGGCTGGGACGCCAAGAAGGAACAGCAAAAAGCTGAGTTCATGGAGCACGTCTATCGTTGCTCAGGCCGCACCAACGGTCTTTATACGGGGCTGTGGCAAGAGTTCTGTCTTGTAGAGGCAGGGCCTCACTGCAGAGATGAGTTCTTTGCACGCCTGCAGTTTATTGAAGATTTAAACTCAGGTAAAATCCAGGAACAACCTGGTTTTTATTTTGTAGATTCCAACACACCTACTGTTACCATCACTGAGTAGTAACTATACTTAAGATGAATTCAAATTAAATGTTATGGATTCAACATCTAAAAGTTCAAAACATATCGAAGACTTTGGCGATGACATGAATGCATGGCTAAGCTGGCATCGTTCCCATCGCATCGTTGCTCAAATGGATGAACCACAGGTTACCAAAGAATCTCGTGAAAACCTTCACGACACATCCAACGCATCTGCTGTATTTCCTGACTGGCGTAATTTTATGAAAGAACTAACTGACACTGTGGAAAAAGAAGCCAACGATTACAGAGAGGAATTCAAGATTCAAGCTAAGTCTCGTTTTTACGATGTCATCTGTGACTACTTTACTGAGTTAACCCCTGAAGATTTCCATGAGGCATTGGTAGATGCTGCCAGTAAATACCTAGAAAGTACTCGGATTGAATATGAAAAGTGCCGTAAACTACATGATTATTTCTTAACTGGTGACACTGTAAACTTTAAATAGTTTATTGATGTTTTGTTCCCGATTGATCTAATAATCGGATTTTTTCCGATTTTGTATTATTTTTTGATTGATCGGGAATATTTATTAGACGGAAACACTACAAGATTGGCGTCCTGAACCAGTCCAGTTCGGCCAGTGTAGGTTGAGTGGTGATGAGTGTGGTCATGGTCAGAAATCAGGGAACGGCGCAGTGGGCGGGGTGAAGTTGGCGGTGTAGCGGGCGACGCCTTTGGTGACGCGGAGATCGTCGATGTAGCCATTAACTGAACCCAGCGTGTTGGCATATACACCTGAGATAAGGCTAGAGGTGGACGATTGAATTACCCCGGCGAATGTTTGGGCTGTTCCAGCCACTCCGTTGACATAAACATTGAAAGAAGACCCATTTCTAACTGCGGCAATGTGGTTCCACTGGCCAGCGGGGGCCGATATATTCCCAGCTCCGCCCACTCCCCACCCCCCAGTCGCGTTGTCAGTTACAGCAAGGATAATCGCTCCGTTCGAGGCAGCCACAAGCCAAGGTGTCCCCCCAGTTGTGCCATTCCACATTGACCGAGAAATGAACACAGCGATTGTTGCGTAACTATTGATGTAAGCAAAGAACTCAATAGTAAAATCGCCAGATCCAAACTCAAAATCAACTGACGAAGGGACGGAAAAATAATCTCCATTCCCATCAAACGCAATACTTGCCCCGCCAAACTTACTCTGTGCTGTGCTTATCTGCGCGTTGTTAACAGCCGTCACCGTCTTAGGGCTTGGGCTGCTATCCACGATCGTCGTGCTGCCATTATCGCCATCACCATGCAGCAGCAGGCTTACATTACTCCTGTACGAATCAGGCGCAATCTTCTGCGTTCCTGTAATAACCCAACTCATCGCAGTGCCTCCGTTATTTTTCGTGTGGGGGTCATCCTAATACCTCCGGGAATGGTGCAGTAGGAGGTGTGAAGTTGCTGGTGTAGCGGGCTACGCCTTTGGTGATGCGGAGATCGTCGATGTAGCCGTTAAGATAAGCTGTAGTATTCCACGATATACCATTGATAATTCCGCCAACTTGCAGGGGCTGCGTAGCATTATTTAGCGCAGTAGCGTATGTGCCGGTTGCCACTGTACTTCCATTTGAGTATATCTTGATATTGCCAGAACCTGTTCCGGATTTGACTACTGCGATATGAGTCCAAGTGTTGTCCGCATAGGCGTCCGATGTGGTAGTTAAGACAATGTCTTCCCCGTTAGCCATGAATGTTAACTTTTTGGTTGGAACATTGCCAGGAGGCACACCATTGTAAATCCATATAATCCAACCAGTACCAAAAGCAAGACTTGTCTGATGGACCAGTGGCCCAAGTCCTTGCTCGGATGCGTACATCCAGAATTCAATCGTAAAATCACCGGAGCCAAAATTAGCATCGTTAGTATTTGCTATTTGAAGATAATCCCCATTCCCATCAAACGCAATACTGCTCCCACCAAACTTACTCTGCGCCGTGCTGATCTGAGCATTCCCTGCTGCCGTCACCGTCTTAGGTGATGGGCTGCTATCCAAAATCGTCGTGCTGCCATTAGCGCCATCGCCATGCAGCAGCAGTGAGACGTTATTGAAATACGGGTCAGCAGCAACCGTCTCTTTCTTGAAGGTCAGCTTCCCAGGAACGTAAATGGTCATGGTGTCGGCCCCACTAGCTTATACGGGTGACCAGCGGGGAGGTTGGCGGTCAGGCCCCACTTATGTGCTAGGTAGCCTTCGATTTTTTGCCGAGTGTCCAAATCCAAGGATTGCCTAATCCAGATGATCTCGTGAACATGGCCAATGAAATACGCAGCAGATTGTTGATACCTGAGCCGTCCAACCGTGATGTTGTCGTACTGAGGAGCGGGCCATGTGTTTGTGTCTGTGCCGACTGATGAGCCGTTGGAAAATAGCTCGTGATCGTCTGACGCATTTGATACTGCCCCAATAATTTCAGTGTTAAAAGATGAAGCAGCGCTGATAAATGGGTTATTTGATGCGAGTCGGATTTGGTAGAAGAGCGATGATTGCCCTGAGAAGTCTCTTTGTGTTAAGGTCAAGTAAGTGTCTGATCTGCTGGAATTATTGATGCTAAGCGCATGGCCGCTATTTGCGGCGTCTGTGTTGCGGCATACAAGAAAACTTGAGGTCGGATAAGCGATGTTACTAGTGCTTACATTATGCCTTAAGTAATCACTCGTGCCATCAAACAAAATCGACGTATTTCCATTATCTGTTGACAATGTTGGCTGGTCGGCGGCTGTTGCCTGTGAAACGTGGTAATCATTCCCGCTCTTGTCATCCCACTGACTCACCGCCCCACCGCTCTCAGTGATAGTGCTTGCATCCGCAGCGTCAAGCCACAGCGCAGTGTCGATCATGCTGGGATTCCAGATGGTTTCGTTCCAGGTGTATCCAGGGCTCCATCGCAACGTCATGCCGTTACCTCCGGCTTGGGCCGGTCGTAGCTCAGGATTTCAGTTGGGCGTTCAGCATCAAGCAACCCAACGCTGACGAGTAACTGCAGGCCATGCAACACGCGAGAATCATTCAGTGTGATCGTTGGCGCTGCGAACAGTTCGGCCAGGAGCTGCTGGATCTGACCAGCGACAGTGGCGTTGTCTTCCGTAGCGTCGGGATCAAGCTGTGCAGCAGCAAGAATCGCGCCGTACTCTGCAGGCGTAAACCGTGCCATAAATGCAGCGCCGGTAATGATGCCGATCTTGTTCAGATCAGCGTAATTTTTGCCCTGCTGTTGCAGGAACTCAAGTACTAAATCCTCAGGCGTGTAGCCGTTGGCATTAGCAGCAGCAACCCAGCCATCAATGAGGCGGGTATCAGTGAGAGTGACAGTGAGAGTGTTCATGGTGGTTAAGCGAGAATGCCCACGTCAATGAGGGCTTGTGCAATTTGCGCGATGGTGTAGCCACCAAAAGTGGAGGTGGGATGAATGGATCCGCCAGAGCTTACAACAAAAGCTGCTCCAGAAATGCTAGTCGTTGGCTGAACAACTGGTGTTTTGTCCCAGAATGCTAGCTTTTGGCCGGTAGCCGTACAAATTTTAGTACCAGTTGTGGTGCCAACAGTAATGTCATTTGCATCGCCAACTGTTAAACCTGTAGTACTAAATGCCCACTTACTTGTGCCATTCAGTTGCAAATCGACCAGCAGACCACTGAATCCACTCTCTGCATTAACACCAAGGCCAGTGCCGTTGGTGCTCCAGGCAGTAGAAGTGGTGCCTGTTGGTTCAATCAACACCTGGGGCTTGGTTGTGGTAGCAGTGCCACCAGTAAACCAAGTGCCCGTGAATGTTCCAGGTGGTTCAGATGCAGCGCCGTTGAGACTGCTGATGAAACGTCCCGTCAACGTAACGTCAGTGCCGTCAGTGGTCAGCGTGCTCAGGCCAGCTTGACTGCCAGCGTTGTTGTACACAAGCTGCCCATTGCTGCCAGCAACCAACGCAACAGTGCCGGTAGCATCGGGGAAACTGATCGTCCGATCCGCTGTAGGTGTGACTATCTGCAGCGTGGTGACATAAGTGCCACCATCGTCCAGATTGATGTCACCGCCAACACCAAGTTCTTTACCAGTGTCGTCCCAAGTTAAATCACTGGATCCTGCCAAAGAACCATTATCGTTGTATTGAATTTCAGTATCAGAACCTGCCGCTGTATTTGTATCAACTAAGTCCAGGTTTCCTGTAAAAGGATTAAACTTATATGGCATGGCTCAACTCTTAGTAACAGAAGTTAAATTGCTACTACCATCATAGGCTAATACAAGTGTAGCAACAGTAGTTCCACCGGATCCACCTGTTTTGTAAGTAACACCAGTCAAATCACTACCACTATAAGTCAAACCAATATAATCATGTTCAGGAATTGAAAGACCAGCAACAGTAGCAAGGGGATCTCCACTTACTGTAGAAACCTTGTAATGGTCATATAAAATTGTTCCTTCCCATACATTAGGCATTGTCTTGCACTGCTTTGTTTTTTTTATTCTAACATTGCTACAATAATAATACAGCCAAACAACATAACATGTATACCCCTGCACCAGGCATGCAGCCTACTGATGTTGCCTTGAAGCAACCTGAAGAAGTTGCAAGTGAACCCAAGGCATCATCAAAACAAAAGCCTAAGACAAATCTTGAACAATTCATTCGTGAATTAACTGGCCTTGCTTCGTATATGAATGAGCTGCGGCTCCAAGCTCACTTAATTCATTTTAATTACGAGGCTGGTAATTTTCTTGGGGTGCATAAATTCCTTAAGAAACAATATCTTGCTCATGAAGAACACTTTGATCGCATTGGTGAATTAATCCGTTCCATGGATTACTTTTTACCTATGTGTTCAGAAGGACTGCGTGAAGCATGTCCTTCGTTTAAACATGTGAAGAAGTACCAGGCAAAAGATATGTTGCTTACGTATCTAAGCAACCTGGAAGATCTTGGTATGGCAACTAAAAAGACTGAGGCTGCTGCTGCCAAAATCAAAGCTATTGATGTTCAGAACTATATGGCTGAGTTGTGTGAACACGCGTTTAAATCCGCTTGGTTTGTAAAGGCATCTTTAAGAGGTGAGTGATTTAGCCAAATTCCTTGCAGCTACTGGGTTCTTACGCTATCGTGTGCCTGTAGTTTATTTCGGTCAAGCATCCCAGTCGGCAGCTGGGTTACCAAGTCGGGTAAGGCGCGTGAGCCTCCGACACTTCTGCTATCACTAGGCCAGGGTGCAAGCCCTGGTTTTTTTGTGTCAACTCTCCAATGTCAGCATATCATGACTCAGTTGGAGTCTTCCAGAAATAATCATCACACTCACCTAGGCGCCCCCATTTTGGTGCATGTTCAACATTCCAGTATCGTGTTGATACTTTAAAGTCTGGCTTCTTTAATTCGTGGTTGGTCAGTGATGGATCCATCATCCTGCAACGGTTATTTGGATAAGCACCAATCTGACCATTCTCTAGTGCAATAATGTTATGAGACTTGTGTTCATCAGGTGTTTCAGCAAAATAAAAATCAGGCTCATTGCGATGAGCATGATAATTATCAATCGTAAACAAATATGAACCTTTCATGATGCCAGACTCCCTGGTCATCACTTCAATCTCCATATTGTAAATTAGATTTTTTTCAATGACAGTAAGTCCTGTATCGAATCCGTTCCAGAACTGTAGATCTGTTAACGGTAGATCAGGAGTAGGAGCCACGGGCTGATCGGAATGATCAGGATCCCAACTAAGAAAAGCACTGATAGGAAGTTTGTCATAAAGTGCGCCATACTCAGTTAAATATGTTTCAAAGTATAATGCACGTCCTGTAAGTGATTTACAGGTAACCCAGTAACCTGGTGTGTATTCACCATAACCATCTTTGCCATCGCGCAAGTATTCGCGTCGTACCCAAACCTTGACTGGAGGAACGTTAGCTACCAGAGTTGTCATTTTGTCGTTCTTTTAGTTTTTTGTCCCATTTGCATGGTTTTGCATTCTCCTTCCAGTTCGGTGGTGGTTCTGGAATTAAAGCTTCAAGGTCTCTGAAATACTTCTCAAACCGTTCACTTTCGGTTATCAAAGTTGTTGGGTAGGTTACGTTGGTTGCCTAATGACGACATCAAATCGTCCATCTGTTCCAGGGATTCAAGCCGAACTAAAATATCAGTCAGGCTGCTAATGGTGACTGGATGCTCAGTACGTGCAGCAAACGCAAGTGCTTCACGCAATATACCAGAAGCTTGGTTGACTGATTCCTTTACTTGATTTGAGAGAGACATTTCAGATTCCTTGGGTGCTCTTACTATAGGGTTAATTAACAACATTGTGAAGCCGTATCACTTACTTAATTGTTTCAGTTGTAAACAAAAGTTGCAATACGGCTAACTCAACAAAGGCGTTCGGTTTGCATTACGGCATATGCAATACTTCTACTTTGTGCATTGCAATGTTATCGTAACCTGCCTTTGCAAATTCAAAACAAATGTTTGTCGTATCACAATCCCAATCTTTTGTGTAAGGATTAACAGATGAAAACTTGATTCCTTCAATAAAAGGTTTGGCGTTATACACACAGAAACAGTTAAAGGTTGATGCAACCTTCAACTCATCAGGCAACTCAGAGATCTTAGGCCCGAAGTATTCACTGTCCGTACTTTTGACTCGTGTTGCCCAGCTATCGTAAATCCAATCGGGAACACCGTGACCAAAAGGTAGAACACTATAACCAGAAGCAATATCGTTATCTGTGTAAAGTAATTTGCTTATGTCTGGTTGATACCTGGCGTCTGGCTCAACGCAAAGAATTTTGTCATATACATCTAGACCAAAATGTTTTTGCGCAAGTGTTAATGTTTTGTTACGTGCAGTAGCCAAATAGATAACTCTTTCACCAGATTTGATTGAACCAAAGTATGGCCATTTAAGGTCAGCAGTTTCAATAATGACATTATTAAGTTTGGCTTTAAGAAGTTCAATTAACTCACCTTTGAGCAGTTCCTTGGTAAGATCTGTAGAATCATTCTCAAAAACAACAAGATCAAACTTAATGTTTGGATTAGATTCGTTTAAACGCAACAATTGATTGGCCCAGCTAGGAATATGCTGGGCTCTGTTGCGAATAATGGTTGAGATCAGGATACGCATTGGTGCAGTTGCTGTGCCATTAGTTTAATGTCTTTTGGCGTTACGAAGTGATTGTTGCCGACATAAAAAGAATTTGTATGGATTTCTTCTGTGTTCGGTAGATATGGAGTCTGCCTGTAATCCTTCATGAAAGGTTGTTTCAAAATGTTTCCAACCAAAAATGGGCGTGTCTCAATGCCCATATCATTTAACAATTGCTTAAGTAAAATGGCTTGGTTTTCTTTGTGGCAATGAAACGGCAATGTCATGGCACTGTTGCCTTCAGGATTTGGTAATGATCTGATCCAGGGGTGTTCGATCATTTCTCTATAGAATGTTTTGTAATTTAAGTAACGTTTTGCAATAAAGTTGTCAAGTTTTTTCAGTTGCACTAGGCCAAGTACTGCACCTAGTTCTGTATTGCGGAAATTGTATCCTTCTGTTGGAAATAGAAAAGCAGGGTCAATGTCGGGATTCTTAATCTCTTCAACTTCTCTATAGAGATTGTCCATTTCCCTTGACAAACCGTGACTGCGTTTGGCACGCATCAAGTTGTAAAGATCCAAATCATCAGTACATACCATGCCACCTTCTATAGTAGTCATGTGATGTCCAAAGTAAAAAGAGAATGTAGAGCCAGTGCCGTCATTACCTACCTTCTCTGACTTGTTGGTCAGTGCACCATGGGATTCACAGCAATCTTCAAGGATAATGGAATGAGGCCAATACTCTTTGATTTGCTCCAAGTTGTTCGCGAAACCCATGATGTGGGTTACGTACACAACATCTGGTTCAATTCCTGTTTCTTTTAATCTTTTGATTGATGAGAACGTTGGGGAGTAGTTTTTAAAATCAATGTCGTAAAAGAAAATGTTATGACCTTGTTGTTTGAATGTTGAGATATTGGTAGCCCAGTTGACGGCTGGGCAAAAAATCGTCAGCTTTTTATCTTTGCCAAAATTAAGTTCACGTATTGCATCAAGCAGGAGTGTGTTAGCTGTAGTACCACTGCTTACAAATAAAGAATACTGACGGCCCTGCCACTTGGACCAAGCTTTTTCAAACTCCTGGCACTTGGGTCCATTGGTGAAACGATCCGTATTCAGGATGAATTTAACCAACGCAAGCTTTTCGTCAAATCCAATTGCGTTTTTTTGAAGTGGCCAATCAAATTTGATCATTACTAGCGCTAAGGTTTTTGTGTATAGTGTCAGTATACATAAGATTTCTAATGAAAAAAGCTCTGATTACAGGTATTACCGGGCAAGATGGTGCATATTTGACCAAACTTTTGGTGGATGAAGGATACAAAGTGTTGGGCTTGATACGAAATAATGCAAATCCAGGAAGTAAAGATAAGCTTAAGTGGATTTTTGGTGGGTCAATTCCAGGGGAGGTTGTCTTTGAGTACTCGGATATGACAGATGCAACATCTGTTAGCCGTTCTCTTAACATGTGTCAACCAGATGAAGTGTATAATTTGGCTGCCCAAAGCCATGTTGGCGTGAGCTTTAAGGCACCTGGTAGCACCGCACACACAAATGCCATTGGTGTACTCAATATTCTTGAGGCATGCCGTAACGCAAATAAAAGGCCAAAGTTTTACCAGGCGGCAACTTCTGAAATGTTCGGTAAGGTGCAGCAGGTCCCACAAACAGAACACACTCCCTTTTATCCCAGGAGTCCGTATGGTGTTGCAAAGTTATTTGGTTATTGGTTGACAGTTAACTACAGGGAAAGCTATGGGTTGTTTGGATGTAATGGCATCCTGTTTAACCATGAATCTCCCATGCGAGGAGAAGAGTTTGTTACCAGAAAAATTACCAAGGGTATTGCCAATATCGTAAATAATGCCCAGGAATGTTTGGAGCTTGGCAATCTGGACGCAATGCGAGACTGGGGTCATGCCAAAGATTATGTCAGGGCAATGTACCTGATGTTGCAGCAAGATGAGCCACGAGATTATGTGGTTGCTACTGGGCAACAAAAAAGTGTACGCACCTTTTGTGAAATGGCATTTGCTGCAGCCGGACTAGATGTTGAATGGGATGGTGAAGGTGTAGATGAAATTGGGTACTGCAGGAAGCTGGATCAAGTTGTGATCCGTATTAATCCTGAGTACTATCGACCAGCAGAAGTGGATTCACTTCTTGGTGATTCATCTTTTGCTAAGAAAAAATTAAATTGGGATATGGAGTACTCATTCCAGGATTTGGTGGAAGAGATGGTTGCTCATGACCTTGGTAAGATTTGAACTACGCTTAGATGATTTTTAAGTCTGTCCCTATGCATCTGTACAACAGATGGATGGGGCACAACCTCTTTTTTATGAATGATTTCTGCATGTAAAGAGGGGTCGGCAATTACTTTGTACCCTTTATCTCGAATACCTTTGCAAAATTCCCAGTGCTCAACGCCATCAACAACGTCCCATTCAACGCCTTCCATTACACCAATCTTTGTCATGGCAATTGAACCGAATGCTGAATTGCAACTGACTGGTTGTTTGTTGTCCCACAGTTCTCGATCTACTTTACGCAAGAAAGGGTTGGCGGCAAACGTCATGCACTGGTTATCGTCTAGATCTTTAAGTGCCCAGCTATCAAAATAAGATTTGCGATGAGTGTTCTCAACGTGATCCCGTACGTTCTGTACGGTATTAGGAGAAATCATTCCCCATGTTGGATTCTGGTCCAACTTGTTAATCATGTTTCGTATTAAAGATGGTTGCCAATATACATCTGTATCAGCAATTAATAAGTAGTTGTAGTTGTAATAGTTGTTAAGTAGATCCAGGACCATGTTTCTGTATCGGGCCTGGTATCTCACACGTTCCAGGGATGCAACACTTCCCCACTTTGGTGCTTGGACGCGCTCTAAAATTACAAAACCAATCTTGGTCTTGATCCAAGAATTCAGGATTGCTGCAGTGTCATCCTTAGAGTCATTCTCCAGGAAGCCATAGATGAATTGGAGATCAGATAATTCTGACTCTGCTTTCTCAAATTGAGACAAAGATCTCTTAATGTAAGATTCACTGTCACGCCACAAAGAGAGGACTGCTACCTTTTTCATGGATCAATCCTAATGTAATCTACGTTTGCTTTCTTCAATTCTTCTTCATGTTTATCTGCTTCTTCTTTGCTGTAATTATCAAAGGCTAGTGTTCTGAAGCCAGCCTCTGTTTTTTCTCCGTAAACAAAACGGACATTTTCAGAATCAGATCGCATGAATCAAGCTCCAAATGGAAGTGCGGTTAATCAGTTCCAGGATTAGAACTGTGGTCAGGGTGAGCATTGCGACTCGGCCATTGACGCGCTCGGCGTACCAAATGAAATCTTCATATTCTTTTGGGGGATTGAAGATGTTCAAGTCCACTAGCTCTGTTCGTATGTATTCAGTGATACATGCTTTGAATTCACTCAGGCGGATGAGGAAACCTTTCATCGATTGAAGTAGAGGTGTACGTCAATAAGAGTAACAGCAAGAATAGAAGAGAGAAATACAATGACAGCAAATGAAAACTTTTTCATTTAGTTCAAAGATTTGCTAAGATATGTTTAATATAGATGACCGTGAATGGTTGCTCAGTTAAATCAGGCACAGGAATCGCCTGATCTTACGAAAGACCCCGAGTTGATGCGGGGCATTAATGAAAGTCCTGCAAGAATTTCACTAAATGGTCGTCGGCATTACACAACACCACTGCCTTCTGGACCAGCGCCGTCTGTAACTACTATAATTTCTCAAACAGCATCTGAAGCAAATAAACGCAAGCTTGAGATGTGGTCTAAAAACAATCCTGGTGTTAAAGAAAAAGCTGCAGAACGAGGTACAGCAATCCATTACGGAATGGAATGTTATCTCAAAGGCAACAAAACTCCGGAGATTCCAGAAGAATACAAAGAATTTTGGGACGGTATGCCCAGGGTTTTGGATCAATTTGATGAAGTACTCTGGGCTGAAACACCTGTCTTTGAAAAGTTCAACTTCACCATTGGCGCTGATGACGTTGCTCGTGTTTGGGGTTGCGATAACAAAGGGCGAGCTTGGGCTGGCGCTCCTGACATTATTGGGGTGGTTGGCAATAAACTCACTCTTGCTGATTTAAAAACCAGCGTGAAACCTTACAGTCGTAGGTGGCCCAAAGATTTAGAAAAGGGGTCTCAGGAATGGCGAGATCTTCTTGGCGGTCACATGAAGTTTAAAAAAACGTGTAAACAGCTCGCAGCATACGACCTTGGCATTCAACAAACCTTGGGGATGAAGGTACAGCAAGCAGCTATCTTGGTTTCAACACCATTGAGGACACAGGTATTTAAAATTTCAAGGCGTTTCCTTGATATGCTACATGAAGACTGGTTAAAAATTGTAGCCGAATACTATGAACAAATCGAAGAGTATGGTATCCCAGATCCAGACCTTATTCCTTGACTGTATTGAAGCGGTCATTAAGTGGTTAAAACGTATTTGGTTTGAATCAAAGCTTAAGGCACGTCTTCAAATGATTGAATGGCAAAATAAAATTGAGTTTGAAAAAGAACTTGAAGAGAATTTCAAGCCGATCTATAGGGAGGAGCCTGCCAGGGAGCCGGGTACAGAAGCCGCAAAACTTGGTGGTCCAATGAGATTCACTTCAAGATGGATAATGGAAGATGCTAAGACCAATAAGACTAACTAATTTTAAACCGATCTAAAGTTTTTCTTGGCTTGGGCGAATTAGGATAAAGAGATGCCAGGGAACATCCTAATGGAAATCTATATTTCTGTTGGGGAGTGGATTAATTCTCTTGAGTCGCATATGCAATCAGCAAGCGACGAAGATTGTTTTTGCCTCCCGACCCATATGCATCTCCATGCGTATGATTTGATAAAGGAAGATAAATTTGCAGATCGCAAGTTCACGGCCAAAGTAACCCTTCAAGATTGATATGACCAGCCAAAATCAGCAGTCACTCAAGCCAGGTGAAATCAACCTGAACCTTCTGCCTATCGATTGGCCTCTCACTCCGCTGGGTGCCAAGAAAGATCCTTATGTCTCGGGGTGGCAAAACAAACCATTTTCTGTTAAGGAAATTGAAGAAGAAATTGTTGAGGGATCTTGTAAGGCAATTGGACTTCTTGGTGGCCCTGTCTACAATCACCCCTATGGTTTGGTGTGGGTTGATGTTGATGGCCCCAGCATTTATCCACTGGTAGAAGAGCTGTCGGGTAAAAGCTTCAAAGATGCACTGCCTGATACCTTAACAATTCTTAGTGGCAAGACTGGTCGTGAACGTAAACTGTATCAACTGCCACGGGATAAGCACAAGCATTTTGTACGCAACAAATATGTTTTTCACTCTGAGGTAGATAAAGAGAAACTTGAAATTTTGTGGAAACGACACCAAGGTGTGCTTATGGGTCTTCACCCGGAAACTGATGGTTATTACACCGCACCAAACCAGGGGTTTGAGTGGGTAGATCAATTAACTGAACTTCCGGACTGGTTACTCCAGGGCATCATTAACAAGAATGTAAAGCAAGGTGTTCCTGCTACGCAACGCACTCGAATGGTAGGGCCAGGCTTTGCTATCAATGCTGAAATATCCGTTGAACGGGATATAAAGTTGGCATCAGAAGCAATGTGGGCAATGCCTTCAGAAGCTGCCGATGACTACGACATTTGGATTACAGTTGGACAATCGCTTCATCAACTTGACGAATCACTCTTGGTTGAGTGGGATGAGTGGTCAAAACAATCGTCCAAATATCGAGAAGGTGAGTGCCATAGGAGGTGGAATTCGTTTAGCCGTGATGGTGGCCGTGGGCTTGGTAGCCTTATTCATGTAGCACAGCAACACGGTTTCCGTTTTTCAGAAGATTACAAGTCCTTGCCAGTTGACGATCAAA
>Ga0098073_1000476_pt1 | contig 13769 bp, 15 predicted proteins | sample 31_taG_FD_75060 | JGI IMG/M metagenome (GOLD analysis project Ga0098073, IMG submission 75060) | Marine viral communities from the Gulf of Mexico - 31_GoM_OMZ_CsCl metaG | ecosystem: Environmental > Aquatic > Marine > Oceanic | place: Gulf of Mexico | collected 2015-07-12
AGATGTTTGCCTCATGGAAAAACTCACAGCAGAAATGGTAAAACGCACAAATTTGCCAATTACTGTTAAAACGCGTTTGGGCTGGGATCATGACTCTATAAAAATTGTTGAAGTTGCTGAAAGACTTCAAGATGTTGGCTGCAAAGCCATAGCAATTCACGGAAGAACCAGAGCACAAATGTATAAAGGAGAAGCTGATTGGAAACCTATTGCAGAAGTTAAGAACAACCCAAGAATGCACATTCCTATATTTGGAAATGGTGATGTTGATTCTCCAGAAAAAGCCATGCTGATGCGAGATAAATTTGGTTTAGATGGTGCTATGATTGGAAGAGCATCTATTGGAAATCCATGGTTTTTTAAACAGGTTAAACATTTTTTTAAAACAGGAGAACATCTTTCGCCAATTAGTTTAGAAGATCGTGTCGAAGCTGCAAGGCGACATTTACAAATGGCAATTGACTGGAAGGGAGAAACTCTTGGTGTGTTTGAAACCAGACGACATTACACAAACTACTTTAAAGGCATTCCACATTTTAAAGAATATAGAATGAAAATGGTAACCAGTGATGATTCAAAAGATGTGTTTGCAGCCTTTGATGAGGTTTTAGAAAATTTTGCTGGTTACGAGTTTGTAGAATAGCTCTAGAAACCCACTTTACTATTGAGCCAACAAAGGCTTAGAAATTCTAGTTGAAGCTATTTTAGCCGCCAAAAACCCGAGGATGGTAATAGTAGAAAACACTAGAATGACATCAGTAAACTTTAAAGCAACTGGATAGGGCAAAGTAGCAGTAATCATTACAAATCCAAAAATTTGTTGAACTACGATAAGTAAGATCGCTAATAGTATTCCAACAAAACCACTAAAAACTACCATTAAACTTCCATGTAACAGAAAAATACGTTGTATTTCTTTAACTGTGACTCCTAGGTTAAATAAGGTTTTCAAATCGTTCTTTTTGTCCAATATCATCATTATAATAGAACCAACGACATTAAAAAGAGCTATAATTAGAACTAATGTAAAAATAAGATAGACAGCAAGGTTTTCAGTATTTAACATTTTGTGTAGTGCATCATTGAGCTGCTCTTTTGTTTTAATTTGAAAACCTGGACCCAAAACAATTTGTATAGCTTCAGTTACAGTTTCAATATTATCAATATCGCTTAATTTAAACTCTAACGAACTCATTGTGTTTTCGCTGTAATTTAAAAGTTCTTGAACCTGTTCAATATTACTGTATACGACAGAATTATCAAGTTGTTCATTTATTTCAAAAATGCCAATATTGGTTGTGGTTATGGTATTAAAGGCATCTTTTTCAGAAGTTATTTGTCCTTTTCCTGGTTTAGGTGTGTAAATTTTAAGCACTTTCCCGAAATCCATAATACCGAACGACAAATTACTTGCAATTCCCCAGCCAGAAACAATTTGATTGGATTCAGGAGTAAACCATGAACCAAGTGAAATGATAGAGTTTATTGTAGATTGAGGATAATTTTCATCCACACCTTTTAAGGTTATAATTTGACGTTTGTTATCAAATTCTAGAACTGCGCGTTCTTCAATAATTTTTGAATAGGATGCAATACCTTCAATTTCATCAATCTTTAAAATGATTTCAGGCGTTAATTCAAACGATTTCCCTTCAATTGGTAAAACTTTTAAATCAGGATCTACATACGATGAAAATTGTAGACTATAGCTCTTTAGTCCAGCAAATCCTGAAAGCACAATAAGTAGTGCCGCAGAGCCAATAATAACACCAATTGCCGCAATGATAGTAATAAAGTTAATAGCATTGTTACTGCTTTTAGTAAACAAATAACGTTTTGCTATATATAAAGTGAAATTCACCTATTTCTTTTTTCGTTTATCCAAAGAGTTTGGATTTTCAAGTGGATTGTCTAAGCCTTTTAATGAACGCTCAATTTGGTCAATATATTCTAAGGAATCATCAACATAAAATTGTAACTCTGGCATACGCCTTAGTTGATGTCTAGTTCTTTGTGCCAGTTCATGTTTAATCTTGGGAGTATTAGACTTTATACCTTCAAGAAGACTTTCTCTTTTATCAGTTGGGAAAACACTTAGGTATACTTTTGCAATTGAAAGATCTACTGTAACATTAACCTTTGTTACAGATATAATAACACCAAGATTACCAGAACGTGCTGCACTTTGCAGAACATCAACCAAATCAGTTTGTAAAACTGAAGCTATTTTTTTTTGCCTATTGCTTTCCATGCGACAAAAATAAGACATTTTAGTTGGTATTTTTTAAAACCTAATGGTTTTAAACTAAATTTGTAAAATGATTAACAAAATAGAACATATTGGCATTGCTGTAAAAAGCTTAAAGGACTCAAATAAGTTATTTGAATCCTTATTTGGTAAATCTCAGTACAAAATTGAAAGTGTTGAAAGTGAAGGTGTAAACACCTCTTTTTTTAAGCTAGGAGAAAGCAAAATTGAACTTTTAGAAGCTACTAATGACGATGGACCTATTGCTAAATTTATTGCAAAGAAAGGCGAAGGTATTCACCATATTGCCTTTGATGTTGATGATATTGAAGCTGAAATAGAACGACTAAAGGAAGAAGGATTTATTGTTCTAAATGAAAAACCAAAAAAAGGAGCTGACAATAAATTAGTTGCCTTCATGCATCCAAAATCCACCAATGGTGTATTAATTGAGCTTTGTCAAGAGATAACTAAATAGGGTTAAATTTCTTGTGGAGTTTTAAAATAAGTATTAATATTGCAGCCTAATTTGGTCCCATAGCTCAGTTGGTTAGAGCACCTGACTCATAATCAGGTGGTCCTTGGTTCGAGCCCAAGTGGGACCACAACAAAAGCTGGTTCATTTATTGAACCGGCTTTTGTGTTTTAAAACGATTAATTGAATTTTATTTGAATTAATTTCAATAATTTTATCATATATTTCGTTAATTAATTAAGTAGAGGGAATTAGTTGCAAATGTTAAAGAAAAATGTATTACGTCGATAAAATATGCGTTTCTTGGATGTTTTTTCTATTTGAGTTTTGATAACTCGCTTTTTTTCATACATTTACGCCCAAATGAGATTACAAAACAAGTTGAAAATAGCCTCAATCTTATTTTTATTAGTAAGTTTTGTATGTGCTGCGCAAGGGACTGATAATCCACCACCGCCAATGCCTCCTCCTCCTCCAGGATTGCCTATTGATGGAGGTGTGGTATGTATTGCTGCGTTAGGACTAATTTTTGGAACCTATAAAATGCTCAAAATAAATAATTCAAATAAGAGTTACAATTAGATATTTGTAAGTCTTTTGACGTACTTCCCAATGACGTCAAACTCCAAATTAACGTTACTCCCTTCGCTTAAATACTTGAATGTAGTGTGCTCAAAAGTATAAGGTATTATGGCAACACTAAACGAAGATTTCTTTGAGTCAACTACTGTCAAACTAACTCCATTGATAGTTACAGAGCCTTTTTCTATAGTGATATTTCCCAGAGAATCATCATAACTGAAGCTGAATATCCAACTGCCATCCTGCTCAATTATTCCGGTGCACTTACCTATTTGATCAACATGACCTTGAACGATGTGACCATCAAGCCTATCTCCGAGCTTCATGCCACGTTCAAGGTTGACTATATCTTTTAGATTCAGTTCACCAAGAGAAGTTTTTTTCAAGGTTTCATCAATAGCAGTGACACTGTATTCATTTCCAGAAATACTCACAACAGTTAAACAAACACCATTATGAGCAACACTTTGATCTACTTTTAATTCACTTGCAAAATCACATTGAATCGTAATGTTGAGGTTTCCGTTTGCTTTTTCAAGCCTGGTAATTTTACCTAAATTTTCAATGATGCCTGTAAACATATTTTTCTGGGTTTATTTAACTAAATTTGTTGGCACAAAATTACGAACTAATATTATCATTTGTTGATGAGAAAAGAAGAAAAAATAAGAGTTGGAATTTCAATAGGTGATTTGAATGGTATTGGAGGTGAAATCATTCTAAAAACACTTGATGATAATAGAATATTGGATTTCTGCACGCCAGTTATTTTTGCATCCTCTAAGGTGATGACTTTTTTAAAGAATCATTTTCAAAGCGAGATTAATTTTAACACCATTCATAAAGCAGAGCAAGCTATACATGGAAAAATAAATATTGTTAACCTTTGGAAAGAAAATATAAATATTGAATTTGGAAAAGAAGACCCCAAAATAGGTGCTTACGCTATTAAATCATTAATTGCTGCGACACAAGAACTAAAAATTGGAAACATAGATTTTCTTTTAACCGCTCCAATTAATAAACACTCCATTCAGTCAAATGATTTTAATTTTCCAGGACATACAGATTATTTGGCTAAAGAACTTGAAGGTCACAGTTTAATGTTTATGGTGACAGACACGCTTAAGGTAGGCTTGCTTACAGACCATGTTCCTATAAAAGATATTGCATCTCATATCACTGAAGATCTTATAACTTCAAAAATAAACACTATTTATAACACATTGGTAGTTGATTTTGCAATTAGAAAACCTAAAATAGCGGTTTTGGGAATCAATCCTCACACAGGAGACAATGGTGTTATAGGCACAGAAGACGATACAGTTATGCGCCCAACTTTGAAAAAAATACGAGAAACTGGTAAACTGGTTTTTGGACCGTATGCTGCAGATAGTTTTTTCGGCTCTAACAACTATAAAAGTTTTGACGCAATAGTAGCAACGTATCACGATCAAGGCTTAATACCTTTTAAAACACTATCCTTTGGACAAGGTGTTAATTTTACAGCTGGGTTGAATAAAGTTAGAACATCTCCAGATCATGGCACTGCTTATGAAATTGCAGGAAAAGGCATAGCAGATGCAAGTTCATTTAACGAAGCGCTTTTTACAGGAATTCAGATATTTAATAACAGGAAAGACTATAAAAAACTCTCAAACAATCCACTAAAAAAGCAGGAATAAAAGATATAAACAAAAAAATGTTTATAACCAATGCAAGCTTAATAAAATTTTATATATTTGCACGCTCGAAATAAATGTGATAATGAAGCCTTTGAAAGAGTTTAACATTCAATTTATTGGATTAAAGTTAGGAGAACATCATTTCGAGTATGATATAGAAAAAAAGTTCTTTGAGGAGTTTGAATATGATGAATTTAACGATGTAAATCTTAAAATTAATCTGGTATTAAATAAAAAAACCACATTATTAGAATTGCATTTTGAAGTTTCAGGAACCGTCAACGTTAATTGCGATTTAACCAACGAACCATTTAATCAAGAAATTAATAATGATTTTGATTTGGTTGTGAAGTTCGGAAATGAGTATAATAATGATAATGAAGATATACTCATTATACCACATGGTGAATACGAAATTAATGTCGCACAATATATTTATGAGTTAATTGTATTGTCAGTTCCGTCTAAACTTGTGCATCCAGGAGTTAAAGATGGCACCTTAGATTCAGAAATATTGAAAAAACTTGAAGAGTTAAGTCCAAAGGATTTGGACACAAAGAATGATAACGAGGAGACAGATCCTCGATGGAATACTTTAAAAAAATTATTAACAGATAAATAATATAGAAAATGGCACATCCTAAAAGAAAAATCTCGAAAACTAGGAGAGATAAGAGAAGAACACATTATAAAGCATCTGTTCCTCAAATTGCTACGTGTCCTACAACAGGTGAAGCACATTTATACCACAGAGCACATTGGCATGAAGGTAAACTTTACTATAGAGGCCAAGTGTTGATTGACAATTCTCAAGAAGAAAACGCAGCATAATTGTTATGCATGCAGATAATAAAGCGCTCACTTGTGAGCGTTTTTTTTATGATATATTTTTCTTTGAAGCAAAAAGAACCTATTTTGTGCCAGAATTGAGCAAAAAATGGTGTTTTCATCATGTTTTCAATCAATTTAAGGCAATTTTGATCATTTTTTGTTCAACTAATACAAAATTATGAGTAAAATCACTGCAGCAATTACAGCTGTTGGCGCATATGTGCCAGATTATGTGTTAACCAATCAAATTCTTGAAACTATGGTTGACACAAATGATGAATGGATTACTACACGTACCGGTATAAAAGAGCGTAGAATCCTTAAAGAAGAAGGCAAGGGAACTTCATTTCTTGCTATTAATGCAGCAAACGATTTAATAAAGAAAAGAGGTATTGACCCAAAAGATATTGAATTGGTCATAGTTGCTACTGCAACTCCAGACATGAAAGCAGCTTCAACATCGGCATACACAGCAACGCAAATAGGAGCTGTAAATGCATTTTCTTTTGATCTTGAAGCAGCGTGTTCAAGTTTTTTATTCGGGATGTCTACAGCTGCCAAATATATAGAGTCTGGTCGATATAAAAATGTATTGCTTATTGGAGCAGATAAAAACTCTTCGTTTATTAATTACGAAGATCGCGCCACTTGCATCATTTTTGGTGATGGAGCAGGAGCTGTTTTATTTGAACCAAATACAGAAGGATTAGGACTTCAAGATGAAATATTAAGAAGTGATGGTTCTGGAAGAGAGTTTCTCCAAGCCACTTATGGAGGTTCATCATATCCTTCAACACCTGAAGCAGTTGCTGAAGGAAAGCACTATGTGTTTCAAGATGGAAAAACTGTTTTTAAAAATGCTGTTTTTAACATGGCAGATGTTGCAGTTAAAATTTTAGAAAGAAACAACCTAACTAATAATGATATTGCATTTTTAGTAGCACACCAAGCCAACAAACGTATTATAGATGCTACTGCCAACAGAATTGAATTAGAAAGCGATAAAGTAATGATGAATATTGAAAAATATGGAAACACTACATCGGCAACTTTACCGTTATTATTAAATGACTACGAATCACAACTTAAAAAAGGAGATAATTTAATTTTTGCCGCTTTTGGAGGCGGATTTACTTGGGGCTCAATCTATTTAAAATGGGCTTATAATTCTTAAACTATACTAACTAATAAATAAAGAAATTATGGATTTAAAAGAGATTCAAAACTTAATCAAATTTGTAGCCAAATCTGGAGCAAGCGAGGTTAAACTTGAAATGGAAGATGTAAAAATCACCATTAAAACAGGATCTGATTCTGAAACCACTATAGTTCAACAAATACCTGTTTCGCAACAAATGCCTCAACAAGCAGCTCCAGTAGCTCAACCAGCACAGTCTCAACCAGCTGTGGCTGAAACAACCACCACTAGCACAGGTGCTGATAATTCAAAATACATCACTATTAAATCTCCAATCATTGGAACTTTTTATAGAAAACCATCACCAGACAAACCATTATTTGTAGAAGTTGGTCAGTCAGTTGCTGTAGGAGATGTGCTGTGTATTATTGAAGCTATGAAATTGTTCAATGAAATTGAATCAGAAGTTTCTGGAACAATTGTGAAGATTTTAGTTGACGACTCTTCACCTGTAGAATTTGATCAGCCATTATTTTTGGTAGATCCATCATAACCTGTTAATTCTGAAACTTCAGAATTGAAATTTTAAAATTAAAGTTATGTTTAAAAAAATACTGATTGCAAATAGAGGTGAAATAGCTTTGCGTGTCATAAGGACATGTAAAGAGATGGGTATAAAAACTGTAGCTGTTTACTCTACAGCTGATGCGGAAAGTTTACATGTTAAATTTGCTGACGAAGCTGTTTGCATAGGACCACCACCAAGTAGTGAATCTTACCTTAAAATATCAAACATTATTGCGGCTGCAGAAATAACCAATGCTGACGCAATTCACCCAGGTTATGGATTTTTATCTGAGAATGCTAAATTTTCTAAGATCTGTGCAGAACACGACATCAAATTTATTGGTGCTTCTCCAGAAATGATAGATAAAATGGGAGACAAAGCGAACGCAAAGGCTACAATGAAGGCTGCAGGAGTTCCTTGCGTACCAGGCAGTGATGGCGTGATTAAGTCATTTGAAGATTGTGAAAAAGTAGCTAAGGAGACAGGTTACCCTGTCATGCTAAAAGCTTCTGCGGGAGGAGGTGGAAAAGGAATGCGTGCTGTTTGGAAGCCAGAAAAACTTAAAGAAGCTTGGGATTCTGCAAGACAAGAATCAAAAGCCGCTTTCGGAAATGACGATATGTACATGGAAAAACTTATTGAAGAGCCACGACATATTGAAATTCAAATTGTTGGAGATTCGACTGGAAGGGCTTGTCATTTATCAGAAAGAGATTGCTCAGTTCAGAGACGTCATCAAAAACTGACAGAAGAGACACCCTCACCTTTTATGACAGATGAGTTGAGAGAAAAAATGGGACTCGCAGCAGTAAAAGCAGCTGAGTACATTAAATACGAAGGCGCTGGAACTATTGAATTTTTAGTAGACAAGCATAGAAATTTTTATTTCATGGAAATGAATACACGTATTCAGGTTGAGCATCCAATTACTGAACAGGTAATTGATTTTGATTTGATACGTGAGCAAATTCTTGTTGCTGCAGGTGTGCCAATTTCAGGAAAACACTATACGCCAAACTTACACTCTATTGAGTGTAGAATCAATGCTGAAGACCCATTCAATGGATTTAGACCATCACCAGGCCGTATAACGACGTTACACGCTCCTGGAGGGCATGGAGTGAGATTAGATACGCATGTTTATGCTGGATATAGCATACCTCCAAATTATGATTCGATGATAGCTAAGCTCATTACTACAGCTCAAACACGTGAAGAGGCAATTAATAAAATGAAGAGAGCTTTAGATGAGTTCGTCATTGAAGGAATTAAGACAACCATTCCATTTCACAGACAATTAATGGAGCATCCAGACTATTTAGCAGGAAACTATACGACAAAATTCATGGAAGATTTTGTTATGAAACCTGAGACAATTGAATAAATTAAAAGCCCTGAAATTTTTTCAGGGCTTTTTTTATTAATACATTTAGCACATGTTAAAAAAGCGGATTATAAAAACTACAGAGATGCCTTGGATTTTAATTCCTGGGTTATAGCTAAAACTCTTCATTCTTTATTTTTTTTAACACATTCACCATTTAATTTATTTACAACATGAAAAACATTATAGTGCTAGGCGCTGGAATGGTAGGCAGTGCAATGGCAATTGACTTATCGGCAAAGTATAAAGTAACACTTACAGATATAAATTTAAATACCTTGAGCAAGGTAAAAGAAAAATGCTCTAATCTTGAAATACATCAATTAGACGTAACAAATCAAAACGCACTTAAAGAAAGCCTAAAATCGTTTGATTTGGTTATTTGTGCTGTTCCAGGTTTTTTAGGGTTTAAAACTTTAAAAACGATTATAGAAGCACAAAAAAATGTGATTGATATTTCGTTTTTCCCAGAAAACTCATTAGAGCTTGATGCCTTGGCTAAAGAAAATAAGGTTACAGCCATTGTTGATTGTGGAGTCGCACCAGGAATGGATAATATCATACTTGGTTATTATAATGAACAACTAGAACTTACTGATTTTGAATGTTTGGTTGGAGGTTTGCCGAAGGTAAAAAAATGGCCTTTTTGTTATAAAGCGCCATTTTCTCCAGTTGATGTTATTGAAGAATACACACGTCCAGCAAGGTATGTTGAAAACGGAAATGAAATCGTAAGAGAACCATTAACAGATTGTGAGTATATTGAATTTGATAAAGTAGGAACCCTGGAGTCGTTTAATTCTGATGGTTTAAGATCAATTATTTACACCATGCCGCATATTCCTAATATGAAAGAGAAAACTTTACGTTACCCAGGACATGTTGAGTATGTTAAAGTTTTAAAAGAAAGTGGATTTTTTAGTGAACAACCAGTTGATGTAAACGGCACACTAGTTTCTCCATTGCAGTTTACAAGTAAAATCTTATTTAATGAATGGAAACTTGAGGAAACAGAAGAGGAATTAACGGTAATGCGAGTAACTGTAAAAGGGAAAAACAAAAAAGGGCAAGTTGAAGAGGTTGTTTATAATCTTCATGATGAATATTGTGCCGAAACAAAAACCGCCTCTATGTCAAGGACTACAGGATACACCGCAACAGCTGCTGCCAATGTATTTTTAGAAGGTCTGTTTATAGAAAATGGTGTTTTCCCTCCTGAACTAGTCGGCAAACATGAAGTATGTTTTAACTATTTTCTGAAGTACTTAGAAGACAGAAATGTATTTTATAAAAAAACCACTAAAATAATTTCTTAATTTTTGTGAACCTTAAAGAAAAATTGTTTTTAGAATGTAAAGCTTTTCTATCTAAAAGAAGATTAGTTATTGAAAATTTGATTTCTGAAATTGAAATTTCGCTTCAATCTGAAACCAAAAGTAGTGCAGGAGATAAACATGAAACCGGAAGAGCAATGCTGCAATTGGAGCGCGAAAAATTAGGCAAACAATTGGCAGAAAATGATATATTGAAAGAGGTGATATCAAAAATTGACATTACTAAATCAAATAGCTTAGTAGGCTTAGGAAGTATAGTTTATACAACAGAAGCTTGTTATTTTATTGCCATAGGTGTTGGTGAAGTAGTAATTGATAATCAAAAATTTTATATTGTTTCAACAAAGGCACCAATAAGTCGAGCATTGCTGGGGAAAAGAATTGGTGATAACATTGTTTTTCGAGACAGGAAAGCCAAGATTATAAACCTCATTTAAAATCAAGACAAACTTTGGTGTTAACACTTAAAACGTTGCTGTATTCAAAAAAGATAATTTGATTATTAAAAACAGATTCAATTAAATAGTGCTGACCTTTAAAATAAGATTGTTTAACAACAACCTCAATTTTTGATTTATCAACAACTCTTAATTGATGGGCATAAATAATTTTATCACCAATAAGATTAAACTCGTCAAAAAACGAAGCAACTAATGGTGTTTTTGGATTTGTGAATAGTTTTTCAGGACTGTCATGTGCCTCTATTTTTGATTCGTGTAAAACAAGCATGGAATCGGCATAACCAAGCACATCACCTTTATCATGTGTAGCAACGATACATGTAATTTTCTTTTCTTTCAGATATTTAAATAACTTTCTTCTAAGCGACTGTTTTTTAAAATTATCTATATGGCTAAAGGGTTCATCTAGCAAAATTATTTCAGGATCTTTAGCTATCGCTCTAGCCAAAGCAACACGTTGTTTTTGACCACCACTTAAGTTTTTAACTTTAATTTTTGCAAAATCTTCAAGCTCTACAACTTCAAGAAGCTCGTTAATTCGATTTTTTTTCTCATTTGGAAAAAAATTAGATAAAAATTTACCAACATTTTCTTCAACAGAAATAAAAGGCATCAAATCAAATTCTTGAGATACATATTTTATAAAATCATAACCCACAACCAGATTGTAGCTTGGGCCTAGGATTATGTTTTCATTCCATAATATTTGTCCTTCTTTTAAATCGTGTTCGCCATAAAGCAACTTTAATAAAGTGCTTTTTCCAGAACCACTCTCACCAATAACAGAAAGGTGTTCACCTTGGCTCACTGAAAAGGAAACATCGTATAGCACATTGGTTTTGTCATAACCAAAAGTTATATTTTTTACATTTAGCATTGCACAAAAATAGAATAAAAAAATTCGCCTCAAAGAAGCGAATTTTAAATCAAGCGAACATAAACCAATATATTATTGCTTGATAAATTTTTGGGTTTTAATAACACCGTTATCTATAACCCTTAATATGTAATTTCCAGAGCTTAATTCTGAAACATCAATAGTGTTTGAGTTAAACCTATCATTTAAAACACGTTTACCTGTAACGTCAAAAACTGAGTAAACGGCATTTTCAAAACCATAATCTGCATTAAGATTAAGTAATCCTTTTGTTGGGTTTGGATAAAGTATTAAATCAGTTGCTATAGTTGTCTGTAAACTTAAAGTTTCTCCCTCAGTAACAATTAAAGTTTCGTTTACATTTGGGTTTACAACTACGTCAATAGTACCAGAAGGCCAATAAATTGTAACAGTATCTATTGTCGTGTCTGAGCCAAGACCAAAATGAGTATTCAAGGTGCTCATGTATGCAAAGCCTTGAGCGCTTCTAACATCTCTTATTTGCGCTTTTTTACTTGATGCATTATTAAAGCTTGGGCTGCTAACCTCAATTCTAGCTCCAATACCATTAATATTGCTTGCTGTTCCAGTTAAACAAACTTTAAGCCAGTTATTTGAATTTCCGTCATTATAATAAGCATTATTAAATAAAAAGATATCTAAAAAGCCATCATTATTCAAGTCCCCAACAGGGCCTTCTTGAGGGATGCCTATAGATAGTATAGAAAAAGTGCCATCTCCATCATTTAATAGAATATTCCCATTAGAAAAAATATCAATATAACCATCATTATTAAAATCAAAAGGCTGATTTTCGTGACCATGACTGTCAAAAATATCTAATCCTGAGGCTGCTGTTATATCTGTAAAAACCCCATCGTTATTCTGCATCAATTTACCAATTTGAGATGAAGATGAAGTTCCAACATAGGCATCCATATCGCCATCACTGTCATAATCTCCCCAGGCAGAAGACCATGTCTGTATATCATCATTCATATTGGCTTCAATACTAACTTCTGTAAATGACAAATTGCCGTTGTTTCTTATTAATTGATTAATAGGGCCAGAACCGCACTTAGCAATAAACAAATCGGAATCACCATCATTATCATAATCAACCCAAACAGAACCATAATTTCCAGTTATAAGACCCAGTCCCTCTGCAATTGGCGCACTTGGATCATCTCCTTCCCATAATGTCAATGATGTTCCGTCGTTTATGAAATATTCATTGGCTTCAATATCGTCACAAATAAAAACATCAAGATTTCCATCATTATCAAAATCAGCAAAATTTGTACGCTGTGTAAATACACTATTGCTAGTAGCCGCGATTTCATATCCATTACCATCAGGTTTTGCCTTTACAACATGAGCTCCTTGGCTATTACCATAAACCAAATCATTATATCCATCCCTATTATAATCACCTGCAGCCATGCTCCATGATGCAGTATAAACTCCTCCAGTCAATGGATGTGAAACTTGCACAAAAGAACCATTAGATTGTTGGTAATTTACTGAAATAACAGAGCTACTCACAGAAACCACATCATCTAAAAAATCACCATTCATATCAACCACACCTCTGTCTGTTCCAGGAGCATCAATAGTTGTAGAGGTAAATGAAACTGCTGGAGAAACAGTGGTTTCGCTCAGCTCGAAATCAAAGGAAATAACACTCCAATAATTATCCCACGCAATATAATAGGTTTCACCTGCTTGAGCACTAAAAGATGCCGTAGACAAAAAACTCGAGCCATTATCATCATTTCCAATGATACATTGTAGGCTATCACAAGTGCCAGAATATATATGCAACCGAGTGTCTTTGCCACTGTTTTGAGATAAATTCGAGCTTACAGTGACAAAATAATCTGAGGTTGGTGTGTATCTGTACCATTCTCCATTAGGAGCCGAATTATTGCTATTATCAGGGCAAATTGGAGTTGGAGCTGTTCCGTCTACCGAAGTAACAGAAAATATACCAGCACCAGAAATTGGTGTTGCACTACTAGCCTCTTCACATGTATTGGAGCTGGTTTGCCCAAAAGAAGTTAAAGGCACAAGACCTAAAACACATAAAATTAGTAAAATTCTTTTCATAATATATTGGTTTATTAATAGCATTCTTAATTACAATCTTGAGTTAATGAATTTATCCATTCTTCAACTAACCCAAT
>Ga0098073_1000479_pt1 | contig 13748 bp, 15 predicted proteins | sample 31_taG_FD_75060 | JGI IMG/M metagenome (GOLD analysis project Ga0098073, IMG submission 75060) | Marine viral communities from the Gulf of Mexico - 31_GoM_OMZ_CsCl metaG | ecosystem: Environmental > Aquatic > Marine > Oceanic | place: Gulf of Mexico | collected 2015-07-12
AAGTCTAAACTAAACATCCATAATTATTTAGTTGAAGTGGTAGATTGTACCTCGAATGAAGTTGCATATAGTTATGTTACAACAGCTTTTAAAGATGAAGATATAGTGCCTTGTAGTGGTCGTGTTTTACCAAATGATTGTTACACCATTCTAGTAATGCTAACAGAAACACCAGTAAAAACATCTTCAACTAAAACTATAATATTCTACATATTAGTTACCTTGGTGTTGGCATTTCTTGTACTTGTGTTTTATAGTAAATATGCAAGCTATAAAAGAGAGCAGCAAGAAGATCAAAACACAAATTATATAGGTCATTTTAAATTTTATCCAGATCAATTAATTTTGGTTAAAGAAGCAGAGGAAATCCAACTATCTAATAAAGAATGCGAGCTACTGGCATTATTTGTAGCTAAGCCAAATGAAGTTATAAAGAGAGAAGAACTTACCAAAAAAGTGTGGGAAGATAATGGTGTTGTAGTTGGGCGTAGTTTAGACACCTATATTTCTAAATTACGAAAGAAACTTGCTTCAGATTCTTCTATACAGCTAATAAATGTGCATGGTGTTGGTTATAAACTTGTAACCAATTAACCGCGATCATAAACAAAGAGTATAACTAAACCTCAAATCGTATTGTAGCTCTTAAACTCTATCTATCTTTGCTGTACACAAGATGCACTTAAACTTTGAGAAAAATGGCTACAGATATAAAAACCCAAAAGGAAATTCTAGATAAGCTTAATATTAAAACGCTAAATCCTATGCAGGAGGAAGCACTGTTAGCAATCACATCTACAGCAAATACAGTATTATTATCTCCAACAGGTACAGGAAAGACCGTAGCTTTTTTATTACCTTTAATTAACGACTTAAATAGAGATATAGAACAAGTACAAGCTCTAATTTTAGTTCCATCTAGAGAACTAGCCATACAAATTGAGCAGGTTATAAGAGAAATGGGCTCTGGCTTTAAAGCTAATGCGGTATATGGTGGAAGGCCATTTTCGAAAGATAAAATTGAACTCTCTCACGCACCAGCTATTTTAATTGGAACGCCTGGTAGAATAGCAGACCATTTAAGACGAGGAACTTTTGAGACTGCTGAATTAAAGACTTTAGTTTTAGACGAGTTTGATAAGTCTTTGGAAGTTGGGTTTGAAACAGAGATGAAAGAAATTATTGAAGCGTTACCAACTATTGAAAAACGCATCCTAACATCTGCAACCCAATTAGATGAGATACCTGTTTTTGTTGGTGTCACAAAAGAATTAACTATAGACTATTTAGATACAAAACGCTCTAAATTAGAAATTAAAAAGGTTATATCTCCTAATAAGAATAAACTTGAAACCTTAGCTCAACTCTTACATCATATTGGAAATAAGCCTGGTATCATATTTTGTAATTTCAAAGACACTATACGCTTTGTAAGTGACTTTTTATTAGATGAAGGCATACCTCACGGCTGTTTCTTTGGAGGTATGGATCAAATAGATAGAGAACGTGCTCTAATTAAATTTAGAAATGGAACTCATCAAATTATCGTTGCCACAGATTTGGCTGCACGCGGTTTAGATATACCTGAGTTAAGTTACATTATACATTTTCAGCTACCCTTAAAAGCAGAAGAGTTTACTCATAGAAATGGCCGTACCGCACGTATGGACTCTGAAGGTACAGCATATGTATTGCAATGGAAAGAAGAATATTTGCCAGAATTTATAACCGCAAAGCAAATTATCACACCAGAAGTTAATGTTCCTAAATTAGCTTCAACTTGGGCAACACTGTTTATATCTGGTGGTCGAAAAGATAAAATTTCAAAAGGAGATATTGCGGGACTATTGTTTAAACAAGGACAACTTGATAAACATGAAGTTGGTATAATAGAACTTAAGCAAGACTGTGCGTTTGTTGCTGTACCTGCTAAAAAAGCGCAACAAATAGCAAATAAAACTACAGATACTCGCTTAAAAAAGAAGAAAGTAAGAATTACAGTTTTAGAGTAACAAGAACTTTATTCAAGTATTTGTATAAGTTTATTAGTCTGGATTGCAGGTTTTTCAATGATCTTCATCAAATCGCTTTTTCTGTCTGATTTTCAAAAGTTAAGCATCTAAAATTAAATGCTTAATACATAAGCATGCAGACTAAAAATAAGCGTACTTTCGCGCCTTCAAAAAAGATAAACTATGAAACGCATTTCAGAATATAAGAAGTTGTTTGGTGTAGAAAAGGAAATAGAGTTAAAGACTTTAAAGAAAAGCTACCGCAACTTAGTAAAAGAATGGCACCCTGATAAATTTCAGAGTGACGATACAAAAAAAGCTGAAGCCGAAATACAAAGCCGAAAAATTATTGATGGATACCACTTCTTAGTAAGCATGGCACCAGAAACAAAGGCTGCAAATCTTGAGTCTTATACTAAAACTATAACTACAGAGAGTATTGCAGACTATCACCATAAAGGGATGCTGTTAGAAGTAACCTTTACAGACGGTACTACGTATGAGTATTTTGGTGTAACAAAGCCAGTTTATATTAAGTTGGTAAATGCTGGAAACTTAAACCGTTTTGCAAAACGAAACATTTATCCAAAGTTTGTACACAGACAATCTAAGCGTAATTTACAAGACGCCTAATTTATAAAGACACTCGCTGCTATGAGCAAGGCTACAAATAATGAAGATATAAATGCTTGTATTGCAACGTTGCAATCTCTTTTAGAAGACACCAATAGGTTGTTTGATTTACCAGAAGAGCAACGCATAGCTTTATTTAAAGCAGCTGGTGCCTTAACTAGACCTAACCGCGACGAGTTTGATCGCCGTCGAAAAGACGCAAAAAAAGCAGCTAAGCGTAAAATGATTACGCGAGATAAACATGCTAGAAAAGCAACAGGCATAAGATCTGCCAGAGAAGCTTCGGTTTTTGAAGCGCCGAAACTACTTACTGCAGCTCCTGATGAACAACTAGAGCTAGAGTCTCCAAGAAACTGTTACGTTTGTAAAAAAGTGTACACCAAATTACATCATTTTTATGATACAATGTGTACAGATTGTGGTGATTTAAATTATGCGAAGCGTTTTCAAACAGCAGACCTAACTAACCAAGTTGCCGTAATTACAGGTTCTCGTTTAAAAATAGGATATCACATTACGTTAATGCTATTAAGAAGTGGTGCTAGAGTAGTGGCTACAACACGTTTCCCGGCAGACTCAGCTATCCGATTTTCAAAAGAATCAGATTATAATGTTTGGAAAGACCGCTTACATATACACGGTTTAGACTTACGCCACATCCCTAGTGTTGAAATTTTCTGTAACTATATAGAACAGAAATATGAGCGTCTAGACATTCTTATAAATAATGCTGCACAAACAGTTAGGCGTCCTTCTGGATTCTACTCACATTTAATGTTAAATGAAAAACGTTCTATAAATGAGCTGCCAGAATTAGCGCAACCACTTTTAAAAGATCATTCTGAATGTTTAAAGGAACTTTCAGACTTAAGTGTTTCTACAAGTAAAACTAGTAAAAACAATGTCTTGCCGGTAACTTGGCACGGTCCAGAACCTGGCATAGGATTAAGGAACTCTGCAGAACTATCTCAAATTCCTTATAGTTTTGATAATTCTTTAAAAGCTTCTGAAGTATTTCCTGAAGGTGAATTAGATGCAGATTTACAACAAGTAGACTTACGTAAGACTAATAGTTGGCGCCTAAAATTAGGTGAAATTGAAACTACTGAAATGGTAGAAGTACAACTTGTAAATGCAGTAGCTCCTTTTGTTTTATGCAATAGGTTATCTAAACTAATGCTTAAAGAAGAAACGGGTAAAAAGCATATAATCAACGTTTCAGCAATGGAAGGAAAGTTTCATCGCTTTAAAAAAGAAGATCGTCATCCTCATACAAATATGGCTAAAGCTGCACTTAATATGCTTACACATACATCTGCTGCAACATTAGCTAAATCTGGTATTTATATGAATGCTGTAGATACTGGTTGGGTTACAGATGAAGATCCTGCAGAACTTTCTAAAAAGAAACAAGAAGTTCATGATTTTCAACCACCACTTGATATTGTAGATGGTGCTGCACGTGTAATGGATCCTTTAATTGATGGAATTAACACAGGAAAGTATTGGAGCGGTAAATTCTTAAAAGATTATTTTCCTATAGATTGGTAAAATAACAAGAACCTTATTTCTTAATAGGTATAGGTTTAAGATGTATAATTCTTAAAGCATCTAGTAGCCTTATTACAAGGTATGTAACATCTATCTCATACCATTTTACACCAAAATTTGCACGACTTGCATATTTGTGATGATTGTTATGATAGCCTTCGCCCATCATTAAAAAATCGAATCTAAATAAGTTCTTGCTCGTATTTTTCATAGCAAAATTTACATAACCATAAATATGACCAAACCAGTTTATGATAACACCATGAATAGGAGCCATTAAAAATGTAATAGGTAGTAATAACCATTGCCACCAAGCAGTTGCAAAGAATGCAAAGAATAAAATGTAGCCAGTTATCCATAATAACCTAGAAATTCTTGAGCTTGCAAACATATCAAAGCTAGACCATTGTGGTATGTTTTTAGTAAAACGAGGTTCTACAGTAATGCGCTGCTTGTTTATATCTTGATAAATGGTTTTTGTTTTCCACATCATAGCAAATATGTTGGCATCATGTGATGGTGAATGCGGATCTTCTTCTGTATCTGTATACGCGTGATGCATTCTGTGCATTATTCCATATCCGTAAGCACTTAAATAACTTGCGCCTTGAAAAATCCATGTAAGTATAAATGTAATACGTTCCATTGTCTTAGACATTGTAAACACTTGGTGTGCAGCATACCTATGAAGAAAAAACGATTGAAAAAATAAGCCTCCATACCAAAGTACTAAGACAAACAGAATAACAGCCATAACTTTTTTTTACAAAAGTAATTGCACGTTATATGCCAAACAATGAACCTAAATCAATTAAATTAAAATTTAAAGCCGTTTCCTTATCCTACTTAAGGCTTGTGCTGTCACGCCTATGTAAGAACTAATGTATTTTAATGGAATTACTTTTAATAGTTCTGGACGTTCCTTAAAGAGTTTTATATAGCGTTCTTCTGCTGAAAGGTTTAATAAATTTTGTTCACGTTTAGATTTTACCAAAAACAAACGCTCTGCTGTTAGCCGTCCTATTAAATTACCTATTTGTGTTGTCTTATAAACAGCTTGTAAATCGTTATAGGAAATACTTAGCAATGTTGTTTCTGTAAGTGCTTGTAATTGGTAAGCAGAAGGTTGCCTAGTTATAAAAGAATCATAAGCGCTAACAAACTGATTTTTAAACGTAAAGCCAAAAGTAATTTCTTTGTCTGGATCTTCTTTCGGGATAAATAATCTTACTACACCTGTTTCAATAAACGATATGGTATTTTCTATTTCATTCAATTTTAAGAACACATCTTTCTTCGGAATAACACGCCGTTGAAGTTTTGAGGTAAAAAATGCCCAATCTGCAGCAGATATCGATGCAATTTGATCTAAGTATGCTTTAATTTGTTGCACTATAAATAGGAGTAAATTTAGTTAGTAAAGGTAGTTTAAATTGAATCGTATTGGCTGTTCAGATTATTCAATAATCTCACCTTTTTCTTTAGCCACTACTTGTCCCCATTCTGCTATGGCATGTAAAACAGGAGATAAAGTTTCCCCAAAAGGAGTTAGAGCGTATTCAACTTTTAAGGGTGGTTTTTTTGTATAAACACGCCTAGTAATTAAGCCATCTTTCTCTAGTTGTTTTAACTGTAAACTTAGTGTGCGCTCTGTAATTGTAGATATAAGCTTATAAAGTTCATTATAACGCTTCTTACCACTAGTAAGATATATTAAAATAACGCTTTTCCATTTACCGCCAATAAACTCCATAGCAATACTTGTAGTACAAGAAAAGCTCTTGTCGTTGTAAGTTATTAATCTTTTTTTGTGTTCAACCTCCATAAATATCTTAAATAAGATTCCAAAATTACAACACTAAACTAATGTATACAACTATACTTTTTATAGTTAAAATTATGATATTTAAATTACTGATAATTAAATATATAAGAACTTAACTTGTTAAATTTAGGGTACTATCATGTTTGACCGTTATTGTGAGATTGCAAGACTACATTTACTTTTGTAGCTATACTTTTTATAGTATAATATAACAACGCATAAAATATTACCAATGAAAGCAATAGGTTATAAAGAGAATTTAGATATAGAAAATGACAATTCTCTTCAGGACATAGAGTTAGAAACACCAAAAGCACAAGGAAGAGATATACTTGTTGAAGTTAAGGCAATATCTGTTAATCCTGTTGACTATAAAGTGCGCTCTGGAATGAAATCAGAAGGAGACAAGTGGAAAGTTATAGGTTGGGATGCTACCGGAATAGTAAAGGAAGTTGGAGATGATGTTAGTCTTTTTAAAGTAGGAAATAAGGTATGGTATGCTGGAGATTTTACACGACAAGGTAGCAATGCAGAATACCAACTCGTCGACGAGCGAATAGTTGGCAATAAGCCAAGCAATTTAAGTTATGCAGAAGCTGCCGCATTGCCCTTAACAACACTTACTGCTTGGGAGCTATTATTTGACAGGCTACAAGTCTCAAAAGATGACGATAGTAAATCTATTTTAATTATTGGTGCTGCTGGTGGCGTAGGATCTATTATGGTTCAGTTAGCTAAACAGCTCACTAAGCTAAACATCATTGGTACTGCATCTCGAGAAGAAACAACGTCTTGGTTACAAGATTTAGGCGTTCATAACGTCCTAAATCATAAACATAAATTAAGTGAGGAATTAGAAAAGCACAATCTTCCTGCTCCAGATTATGTAGTAAGCTTAAATGGTACAGAACATCATATAGATGAGATTGTTAAATTAATAAAACCTCAAGGTAAATTCGGGTTTATTGACGATCCTAAATCATTAGACGTTATGCCTTTTAAGTCTAAAGCCGTATCAACTCATTTTGAATTTATGTTTACACGTTCTATGTTTCAAACAGAAGATATGATAGAGCAACACCATATATTAAACAAGGTATCAGATTTAATAGATAACAATACAATCAAAACAACCTTAGGAGAACATTTTGGGCGAATAAACGCAGAAAATCTTCGCAAAGCACACGCGTTCTTAGAAACAGGGAAAGCAAAGGGAAAAATAGTCTTAGAAGAATTTTAAAACCACGAACACATGAAAAGTTACACTGCATTTACAATCGCTTTATTAATAGGTATTTTAGCTAACGCACAAACACCTACTACAGACAGTACAACATCAATAAATGAAGTAGTTACAGCAAACCAAGTTGAATGGGGTTGGCTAAACCCGCTACGTGGCGACAAAAGTCCTGCTGCTGGTAAACTTTGGGGTGATCGCACTAGTACGAAAGCTTCAGGATTTCTTGTAAAATTTAAAAAAGGATTTTCGTCTCCTGCGCATATTCATAATGTAACGTATCGAGGTATGGTCATTTCTGGTTTACTTCATAATGATGATGAAAAGGCAGAAGAAATGTGGTTGCCAAAGGGTTCCTTCTGGGTACAACCTGCAGGCGAAGCACATATTACAGCAGCCTCTGGCGAAGCTAACTTGGCATATATAGAAATTCAAGAAGGCCCTTATTTAGTAAAACCAACATCAGAAGCTTTTGATAATGGAGAACGTCCTGTTAATATTGACAAGTCTAACTTGGTTTGGCTAAATGCTAAGGATATCACGTGGATTAAAAATGATAGTGGTGTACAAACTGCTTTTTTATGGGGAACTCATGAAAACGAACAATTAAGAGCATCATTAATCAAATTACCTAAAGGCTTTCAGGGAAAAATTAAAAACCTAAGCCCAAATTTTAGAGCTGTAATTATTGATGGTAACCTAACTCATAGTATTAGTAAGGATTCTAAACGCTCTACATTACAAGCAGGTAGCTATTTTGGAGCAGCTAAAGATTCAGTACATAGAGTAGAAGCTTTAGAAGAGACTACAATTTATATTCGTAGTAATGGTAGTTTTAATATTACTTCAAAATAATATTTAGCTGTAATTATTATGCCGCGTACAATTATAGAAAATATTGTTATTCAGGAATATAAGGATCAAACATTCTTTGAGTTTTGTAAATATACAACCATACGTTTTTTTGAGATTCTCTATTTTGAAAAGGGTACAGGCATTATTAAAATAAATGGTAAAACGGTAACTTATACACCTAATAGCATTTTTGTATTTGTACCGGATGATATTTATATAGTTAACGCTAAAACGGCAACAAGTACAGTAACCATAAAATTTTTAAAAAGCTTTTTTAGAAACACTAATTCTCAACCTGCAGTCCTACCTGTTAATGATTGGTTTAGAAAAATAGAAGAGATTTTAAATAGTGAGAGTCATCAATTAAGAGAGATGAAGTTTGAAAATGCTTCAGACAAACTGCATTTAACGTCTTTAATTAATATGGTTGCTACAGAATATCATAAGAAACAGTTCTATGATATCTTCATTATTCAGAATTCATTATCTGTCATTTTACATTTGATAGCGAGAAATATTCAGTTTTTAAATACTGAATCCTCAAAAGTTACAGAATCTTCTAAAATTCAAAAGATTATAAACTACATTCATTCAAATATTTATAATTCAGAACTACTTACCACGAAACACTTAGCAGAAGAGTTTCATATGGCAGGAAACTATATTAGTGAGTACTTTAAAAAACATACAGATGTCTCACTGAAAAAATACATTATAAATTACAAGCTTAAACTTGTAGAAACTCGGCTAAAATATACAGATTTACAATTCTCTGAAATTGCTACAGAGTTGGGTTTTACAGATTCTAGTCACCTAAATAAGACATTCTTAAGTTATAAAGGCCAAACCATTGGTGCTTTTAAAGCAAACCTTTCATAGTACGATACATAACCCTTATTTTTTACCTATAACACATTGTTTTTTACCAAATTATTGCAGGATGCGTACAGTAAATTTGTACTGTAATTAAAACAAAGCGCTAATCAACTAAATAAAAAACAATGGAGTATAAAAATTTTCAAACCTTTTCGGCAAAACAAAACGGTGGCATTTTAACCGTAGATATCAATTTTGGTCCTGTAAATGTTCAAGGTCAAGAGATGTTAGCAGACTTAAGTAGTCTTTGCTTACGTCTAGAAAGAGACAGATCTGTAAAAGTGGTCATTTTTGAATCTTCTAACCCTAATTATTGGGTGTGCCATTATGATACAGATCTTTTAAAAGACATGTCAATAGAAGCAGTATCAAGACAAGACGTACAATTATTAGATCTGCAAGTAGTTTTAGAGCGATTAAGCAAATTACCACAGGCAACTATCGCTAAAATAGAAGGGTTTGCACGTGGTGGTGGTCATGAAATGGCATTGGCATTAGATATGCGCTTTGCAGCTAGAGGAAAAGCAAAGTTTATGCAAATGGAAGTAGGAATGGGTATTTTACCTTGTGGTGGTGGCGCTTCTCGTATGGCTAGACAAACTGGTTTAGGCAAAGCTTTAGAAATTATCTTAGGAGCAAGAGATTGGGACGCAGATGAAGCTGAAAAGTTCGGGACTATAAACAAAGCTTTAGATCCAGATGAAATAGATGATTATGTAGCTACGTTAGCACAACGCATTTCTAAATTTCCAGCAGAATCTATTACTGCAAGTAAACGAGCAGTTTATGCCTCAATAGATTTACCTATACAAGAAGCTTTAAAAGAAGAAGCATACCAATTATTTCAGGCAACTAGTAAAACTCCTGCAGTTAAGCGTTTTCAATACGCGAATGATAATGGTGCTCAATTTAATCACGATAATCAAAAGAACTGGGAACAAATGGTAATAGATATACAAGAAGTAAATTAAATATTAATCAATAAAAATAAAGATAGAGATGAAAGCAATGTTAATTAAGGAATATGGGGAACGGGCAAAGTTTGAAGTTTCAGACATTCAAAAACCCGAAGTAAAAACTAATCACGTATTAGTAAAAATAGCAGCATCAAGTGTTAATACAATTGATACGATGATACGCAATATGGGAACAGACTTACCATTATCTCCAGCAACACCTGCATTATTAGGAATGGATTTTTCTGGAACAATAGAAGCTGTTGGAGAAGGTATTGAAGGCTTTAACATAGGAGATGAAGTATATGGTTGTGCTGGTGGTCTAGCAGATTTACCTGGAACTCTAACAGAATATATTGTTGCAGATAGTAAACTTATAGCGCATAAACCAAAAGACTTAACAATGCGTGAAACAGCTGCCTTACCATTAGTAGGGATTACAGCCTATGAGGGTTTAACTCGTGCTGGTGTAAAAGATGGGCAAAAAGTATTAGTTCATGGTGGTTCTGGTGGTGTTGGTCATTTAGCAGTGCAATTAGCTAATTACTTTGGCGCAGATGTTTATGCAACAGGAACTGGAAAAGATCAACAAGCTATTGTGGAGCAATTTGGAGCGACATTTATAGATTATAAAACAGAAAGTGTAGAAAGTTATACTTCAAAATACACCAACAATACGGGTTTTGATGTAGTTTTTGATACCGTAGGTGGCGCAAATTTAAATAACTCTATAGAAGCAGTTGCTCTAAATGGACAAATTGCTACTACAGTCTCTTTATGTGAATTAGACTTAACACCATTGCATTTTAAAGGTGCAGCCTTACACGTGGTATTTATGTTAATACCAATGTTACACGATTTTAAAAGAGAGAAACACGGAGAAATTTTAAAAACTTTGGCAGAAATAAGTAATTCTGGAAAATTAACTCCAATACTAGATGAACAAACATTTTCATTAGAAAACGTTGGTCAAGCCTATGCACATTTACAAAGCGGGAAAGCTATAGGGAAAGTTGTGGTAGAGAATAATTAAACCCATCAATTTTTAAGATTATAATGATGTGCTTCCGGAGTAGGAAGCACATCTTTTTAAAAACACTATGACACAATTTGAATCTATAAATAATGCATATAACTCAGTATTTAAACCAAATGAGTTAACAGTAGGCGTTGTAGTACCTATTGAAAACTATGCTCAATCTGCAGTACCTACAATGCAAGAGCATTTAAAACGTGTAAAATACATTGAAGAGTTAGGTTTTAAAGCATTATGGATTAGAGACATACCCTTTAATGTGCCTAGTTTTGGAGATGCAGGACAAACTTATGATCCGTTTTCATATTTAGGCTTTTTAGCAGGCCAAACTTCTAAAATTGCACTTGGTATCTCAAGCATTGCATTACCGCTTCATCATCCTCTGCACGTTGCAAAATCTGCTTCAACTATTGATGAATTGTCTAATGGTAGATTGCTATTAGGTGTGGCATCTGGAGATAGATATGATGAATATCCAGCAATGGGAATTTCATATGAAAATAGGGGAGAACTGTTTAAAGAATCTTTTCAATATATAAGACAGCTTCAGGATAACTTTCCGACAATTAACACAAAAGGTTATGGAAACTTACAAGGTAATATAGATATGTTACCAAAAGCAACTACTCATAAAATACCGTTGTTAATGACAGGTAGCAGTAGGCAAACATTAGAGTGGAATGCAGAACATGCAGATGGCTGGATGAATTATCCGAGAGATTTATATAAAAAAAACTTACAATTAAATCCTATAGAGATTTGGTTAGCAGCTATCACAATTTCGATAAACCTTTTATGCAACCTATGTATTTGGATTTACAAGAAGATCCTAATTTTAAACCACAACCAATACAATTAGGGTTTAGATTGGGGATAAACTATCTAACAGATTATTTAGACAAGTTGAGAAATATAGGAGTTAATCATTTAGCGTTAAATTTAAGATTTAATACCATGGCAATTAACACCACTTTACAACAGATCTCTAAAGAGGTATTGCCAGAGTTTCAATAATCATCATTACACAATTATGAGTAAAACAATAGTAATAACAGGAAGTACAGATGGCATTGGGAAGTTAACAGCCTTAAAGTTAGCCAAACAGCAACATAACATTTATGTACACGGAAGAAATAAAGCGAAATTAAAAGAAGTAATTTCAGAATTAAAAGAAGCCTCAGGCAACTCAAATATTAATGGGTTTGTAGCAGATTTTTCTAAAATAGAAGATGTAAAAGCAATGGCTAAACGTATAAATGAAACCATCTCAACATTAGATGTTCTCATAAATAACGCTGGTGTTTTTAAATCAAAAACTGCTAAGAGCGCCAATAATCTAGACATGAGAATGGCAGTAAATTATATTGCTCCTTATGCATTAACCAACGCCATAATCTCTAAGATTGAAGCTTCAGAAGTACCGAGAATTATTAATTTAAGCTCTGCAGCTCAAGCTACTGTTGCTATATCTGTTTTAAAGGGAAATGAGCAAATAGCAGAAAGTGCCAGCTATGCTCAAAGTAAATTAGCTCTTACAATGTGGAGTTTTAAGTTAGCTCAAGAATATCCTAACATTACAACTATTGCAGTAAATCCAGGTTCTTTACTAAATACAAAAATGGTAAAAGAAGCATATGGCCAACATTGGTCTTCAGCAGAAAAAGGGCAGGAGATATTAGTTGAGTTAGCTACAGAAGAATTTTATAAAGATAAATCTGGGCAGTATTTTGATAATGACCAAGGAGATACTAAAGGTGAGTTTAACACGGCACATCCAGATGCATACGACGCTCGTAAAGTTGAAGAGCTCATAACACAAACAGAAGCAATATTAGAAAGTTTATAATGCTCAATATGCTTTATAGAATGTAAAGCATACTCATAAATTTCGATTAAATTCGTAAGATGAAAAAAATACTAATCCTGTTTGCACATCCTAAATTTGAGAAGTCTAGAGCCAACTCGGCACTAATTAATCAAATTAAAGATAAGGAAAACGTATATGTTCATGATTTGTATGAACATTATCCCAATTTTCATATTAACGTAGCTTATGAACAGGAACTATTAAACGCTCATGATGTTATTATTTGGCATCATCCGTTTTATTGGTATAGCTGTCCGCCACTTATGAAACAGTGGATAGATATGGTTTTGGAATTTGATTGGGCTTATGGTCCAAATGGTAATGCCTTATTGGGTAAAACCTGTTTAAATGCAATAACAACTGGTGGCTCTAAAGACGTATATTGTTCTCAAGGCTATAACAGCTTTACAGTTGAGCAATTTTTAAGACCGTTTGAGCAAACTGCAAACCTTTGTGGTATGACTTATTTACCACCATTTGCAGTTATGGGAACACACACATTATCTGATGAAGCTTTGCAAAAGAATTGCGAAGATTATGATAAGTTGTTAGATCTTCTGCAAGATGAATTTCATTTAGGAGCATTTAAGGATTGTCCTTTTTTAAATGATTTGCCACAGTTAAAAAATACAGTAACATGACAGGAAGTTTACTATTTCAAGCTATTGTGTTTTTGGCAGGTGCAATAATCTGCGTATCAATTGTTAAACGGTTAGGGTTAAGCTCTGTTTTAGGGTATTTGTTGGCTGGTGTGTTAATAGGACCTTATGTGTTAGGTTTTATAGGAGAAGAAGGTGACGATATCTTACACTTCGCAGAATTTGGAGTAGTGGTAATGCTATTCTTAATAGGCCTGGAAATTGAACCAAAAAATTTCTGGAAAATGCGAAAATCTATACT
>Ga0098073_1000484_pt1 | contig 13692 bp, 5 predicted proteins | sample 31_taG_FD_75060 | JGI IMG/M metagenome (GOLD analysis project Ga0098073, IMG submission 75060) | Marine viral communities from the Gulf of Mexico - 31_GoM_OMZ_CsCl metaG | ecosystem: Environmental > Aquatic > Marine > Oceanic | place: Gulf of Mexico | collected 2015-07-12
CTAAACCTTTAGAAATAACTAAACAAAAAAGAACAAACACTCGTCGTTGGGATGATTCATTAAAAATGTATGTTTTGGATGAAGGAGTTGAAGGAGTAGAATCGACAGCAACTGATATAGGAGGCAGAACAATTAAAAAAAAATATGGTGGTAACAATATAAATGATAATACAATGAAGAAAAATTTTTATGGGCAAATAGTCAATGCCATGAGAAATGGCGGCTTGCCAAAAGCACAAAATGGAGGTGAAAATGCAGAATATTATATTCCTCGTTTACCTATTAAAGAATATGATGATACAACCCAATATCATGCTTTAAATAGACCTTATAATGAATTTGATATGTCAACTCAATTATATGCTTTAGATAGACCTTATGATATGAGTAATATGTTTAGTAATTATGGACCTCCTCGTAGAAGACTAAGAAATAGAATGTCAGGATTTATGGATAATGTTAAACATGGTTATTATCAAGCTCTTGATAGAATGGGGTTTAATCCATATAATAGAGAATATCCAGATTTTATTGACAGTTATGATAGGGATAGTCCTTTTTATCAAGAAGTTTATCAAGGAGATGATATGCGTAATAATTTTGTATATAATCCTGATGATTATTATGAAAGATCTATATCTAGGCGTGCTGAACCTTTACCTAAAGCATATCAAGATGAATTAATGCGAGAGGTTATCAGAAACCTATATAATAAACGATAATAAAATTTTTAACCATGGCTACTAGAAGAATAGATGCACCACCAGTTGAGGAAAATAATTCTTGCCCAGAAGGGTATTACTTTGATGCGGTTGCTCAAGCATGTACAGAATTTCCTAAAGAACTTGACGGTGTTCCTACTGATTTATATGAAGATGATTCTGTAAAAGAATATCTTGAATATATTTCTCAGAAAGAGTTTGAAAAGGCTACAGCTGAGGGTAGGATTGAAGAACTTCGGTCAAGCATAAAAACATTAGAAGATGTTACAATACCTGCTGAAAAAGTTAGAGTTGAAAATGTAAGAAAGAATGTTATACCTGAAGCTCGCAAATTAGATAAAGCTGATGATTGGATGCTTAAAAAGCATAATCTTATGGCGCTTACCAGAAGTGATGCATATGACGCATACCTTAATGCTAAAAATCCTATTGAGCTAAAAAAGGCAATAGACAATCTGCCTGAAGAATTAAAAGCAGTTTTGCCAAACAGAGGTCAATACAGTATTGCTACATATGATAAAGCAGCTGAGGACTGGAAGCCAGGTGTAGGGCCTGACAGAGAATTGTTTTGTACACCATATGGTTGTGAAGTTTATCGTAGAGCTGGTGCTAGCGATTTACCTTATATTGGTGGAAACGTGGGGTTTGTTAATCCTGAAGTTAATCCTTATTTTGAAAAAATTTCTAATGAAGAAAAGCAACCTGGTGATGTGCAAGTTCTTTCTACCTATACAAAAAAAGATTTTACAAATCCAAAATTGGGAAAGGCAATAAGACCTCATCATACTACAATATATACAGAAGGTGATATAGAGGATGGAGAAGTTTCTGGATATAATGCTCGTCAAGGTACTCGCTTGATGTGGGATGAAAGTTCGTGGGATACAGCAACTAAAGAAGAAATTCAAAAATTAGTTGATAGTGGTCAAGAAGAAGATCTTCCTGAATATCCAGAATATTATAGATATATTGGTCAGACAAAAAGACTTCAGAATCAGTTGAATCAACAAAGACAAGAATTAGAAGATTTGACTGCTAGTTTGGAAATGTCAAGAATAGATGATAAAGATATTCCTGCTCTTGTAAAAGCACTTATGGATATTGAAAATCTTCCAATTAGAGAAATGAGATCTATAGATTCTGGAGAGCGTGGATACTTAAGGGATGCTCCTTTATATGTAGCTCCTAAGAAATCATTTAATACAAGACTTGAGCAAAATGTAATGGATCCAGCTAGACACAAGCTTTATCAATTTATGAAAAAAGTAGGATTTAACCCATATAAATAATGGACTATAGTAAAAAAATATTTAATCTTTTGTCTGAAGCAGGCAGTGCAAAATCTGGCATTACTGATGCGCAGACTAAAAAGATTTTCTATGATAATGGTGGAATTACTGATAAAAAACTTAGAGAACTTCAAGAGAAAAAAAGAAGAGAGCTTGAATTAAGATCAAGACTTTTGGATCAAGATCCCATAATTAATAAAAAGATTAACTTACATTTAGAAAATCAAAATCAAGAACCTAGTTCTGACAATTATAATTATGGGTTTGTACAACCATCTGAGGAAGGATTATTTGGATTAGCAGGATTTGGCAGTAACAAATTTGGAATAGAAGGTACAATAGGCGGATATGTACCATATGATTTTGCAACTAATCCTTATTTTAAAGGAAATTATTTTGCAAATGCTCAAAAACATTTTCCTAAGCTTTCTGTAGGAGTTGGTGCAAACAAAGAAATATTTGGTTATCCTGACCAATCAGGAAATTTTACAAGAGTTGCTTCAGGAATATCTCCTAATTTTAATTTAAAATTTAACTTTCAAGAAGGAGGTCAGCAAGAAGAATCAGAAATTCCATATGCTTTATTAGCTAGTACTTTTTGGCCTACTGTTATGACACCTTTTATTTCACCTCAAGAAACAATAAATCATCTTTTTCAAAAAGAAGATAGTACTCTTGAAGATTTCTTAGAAATAGTTGATCCTGCTGGCGAACTCTCATTTGATGATGCTATTAGAGCATATCAAGAATGGCAAAACTCAGGAGAAGATTTACCAACCTTTCTTCAAACATTAGACATGATTGGTGTTGTGCCAGAGTTAGGTAAATTTTCAAAAATTAAAAATATTCCTTGGCAAAATATATTAAATACTATTGGATACGGTGACGCTGTCAACGACATCTATGAACACTTTAAAGAAGAAAACACAGATTCTTCTGGTAGTGGAGGATGGAAATTTGGTGGAGAGTTACCAAAGTTTCAGGTAGGTGGTGAAGAAAAAAATGGTGAAAAAGAAAAGCTATGGAATTTTACAGAACCAGAATATCCATATGCTCCTTCAACTATAATAGATGATGTAGAAGTTTCAGAATCAACTAGACCAGTATTAAATCTTTCACAAGAGGGTAAAGATCAAATGACAAATGAGATTGCAGACTGGGTTAGTGCTAAAGAAGACATTAGACAAACAGGTCTAGATTATTCAGATCTAGCTGTAAGAGTCATTAATTATCCAAGAAATTGGCAAGGTAGCTATGTTCGTGGAGTAGGAAGTACAGGTGAAATGGATCCTGGTCATATTGAGGCTGTTATAATTAATAAGAACACAGGTGAAATTGTTGAAGGATTGACTCCAATAAACAGATGGGCTTATACTGATGCAAAAGATGTTAACTTTAGTGCTCTTGGTTATGAAGGGGTTAGGTATGTTGATCTTGAGCTTGATCCATTACAATTAGAAACTTTTCTAACCGAGGCAAAAAAATTTAGAGAAACTGATTATAGCAATCTTTCAGAAGAACAAGAAAAATTTCATGAAGAGGTTTTTAAAGATAGAGGTTTTATATATCCTGGAAGTTTTGGTACAGGTAGTCCAGATGAATATGACTTATTTAGAGCAAATTGTGCTGATGGTGTTTGTCGTGGTTTGGGCATTGCTGATACAGATGCACTTCAGACAGCATTTGGAGCAACTGATCCAGAATTAGTTTTTGATTATATTATCAATTCTGGTGATTATAAGTATGACACTGCTTATGGTGAAAAAGGACCCACTAATGCAGAGCTTGTTCAAATCAAAACTGGACTCTCACCACACTCATCTCAATTGATAGCAGACTGGGCGGAGGGACTTACTGAAGCAGATTTAGCAAGTTTAGAAAAACATGCTCCTCATATATATAACAAATATTACAAAGGTTTGGTAGATTCTTATGATCCAGCTAAAGGGTTTGCAGGTTTACTTTACGCAATAGCTGCATCACCACAAGGAACAATTCCATTATTAAGTCAAGTTTTAGTTCAAGAGGGTCTCATTGAGCCTGTAAAGAAACATTTCACTGAAGGTAGAGTTCCATATCTTATGCCAGGAAAATATAGAGAAGGAGGTGATATTTCTCAAATGGGATACAGGGATGACTCTCCATATAGAGATAGAGACTATATAGATATTGAAACTAAAAATGGTTTAATTGATATGTCAAATACAGGTAAGACATTATTTGCGCATGATGAATATGGTAATGCAAAAGTTTTACCACCTTACTCAGGATTGCATAAATTTTTAGGACACAGAGTAAGAGAATATAATTTAGATAAATATAAATTTTAAAATATGAAAAAGGGATGCTATAAATGTGGTGGAAGAATACATGAGGAAGGAGGTACTGCTTCCAACCTAGAAGGTATGTCTGAAGAACAACAAATGCTAATGATGATAGCATCAGCTCTTCAAGAAAATATTTCAAAAAATGGTCAAGAAGAAGGTGTAATGATGACTCTTCAAATGCTTGCTGAAAAAGGACTAATTGATACTAGTACTGATGAAGGTGTTAAGCAAGGAATATCATTATTAGAAGCTGCTGTAGGTCATGTTCAACAAGCACATGGTAATAGAGATGTTTCACCTGAAGGTCTTCCTGAATACAATTCTGGTGGATATGATGAAATGAAATATGGTGGTTTACCTAAAGCTCAAGTTGGTAAAAATTACGTTGAACCTTCTGAATCAACAGCGGTAGCACCTGGAAGTATGTTAGTGGATCCAATTAATTTTCAGCTTATTACACCTTGGCAAATTGAAAATGAAGATAGAAATGACCCTTACCATTATTACCGCAAGAGGCACTTATGGACACTACCTCAAATGGAAATAGAACAGAAAAAAGGAGAAGAAGCAAAACAGTTTATAACAGATTGGAGTAATTCTCCTATGTATGAAAAAATGCTAAGAGAAAGCGCAGGAAAGGATTATGATTTTATGGCAAACCAGAGAGCTTTAAATTTAGCAACTGCGCCTGATTATGAAGTACATGAACATCCTCATGAAGAATGGAACGCTGTTTCTTGGAGTGATACTGGAAAAATAGATTTTCATACTGGTGCTTTTGATAGACCTGGTGTTTGGGAACATGAATGGTCCCATACTCAAGATAGACCTGTTTCCTGGGAGGAGTCTATGGATCGTATAATTCCTCAAAAAGACATTGACATGATCAAAGAATTTTCTAGTTATGTAGATCCAGATTCTGGTGATGAATATACTTATAATTGGAAAGGAAATAAGGTAAAAGCTGAACGGGCAGAATATCTTACAAGGCCAACTGAAACTAGAGCAAGATTAAATGCAATTAGATCTATAGCACAACAAGCTGGAATTTATGATCCTTTTACTGAGGAGATCAATGAAGAAGCTTTTAATAAGCTTTTAGAAAATGCAAACCATCGAATAAGCCATCCAGATCTTGAATTTAAAATTCCATCCAATACAGCATTAACTGATCTTAGAGAAGTTTATACAGATGAGCAAATCATCCAAATGCTTAATTCAATTGCAATGGATGACAGTGAACAATATAATGATTTTGGAGATGAACAGTTTGCTAAATATGGTGGGCGTAAATTAAGAAAGGCTCAGTGGGGTAGGCAAAATAATAGATTTCTTAATAATGTATTAAAACCAAGGAAATTAGATTTTAATTTAACTCCTCGATTAGATTTTACAAGTCCCTTTGTTAAACCACTTGGTGCAGTTGGACCTTCTTTTACAGGTATGGATTATACTGCTAATCCTTTTGATATGTCTAATTATGATTGGAAAGAACAAGCAACCAAAAGACTCCTGGAAGATGCAAAAAAGAAAGCTGAAACACAAACAACAGTAGATGAAACAGTAGATGATCAAGAAAAAGCATATCATACTACTACTACAAAAAATTTAGATGCTGCTCCTGTTTTAAAAGGAGACATGAGAAGATTGAGAACTTTACAAAATTTTGGAATAGGTGATCCTAAAAGATCTTTAATGTATGCTGATCAAACTGGCATTGGTGATTATGCTAAGATTTTAACAGGTTTTGCAAAAGCGGTTCAGCTTCCTTATTGGGTTGGACGTAAACTTACATCACCAAATATGAGACAAGATTATGATGCGTCAGGTTTACCAATTGGTGATCCTTATAGGGTTAGTAATAAAGATTTAAGAAAAGAAAGAAGAGATCAAAGAATGATGTACAGAGGTCCTTCTAAAACAGACTTGATAGATCAACAGCTTATGAAACATGATTGGACTAAAGATCATTGGGATGATTTATCTATAGGTGATAAAAATTATGCTAGAAGAACTTATGCTTTTGAAAATCCTGAATACAGAAGACTAAGTGATAAAGTTGTTTTTGGAGCACAAGGAACAAAATTTTATGAAAAGTCAAAAAAACAAAAAGAAGAAGGCGGTCAATATGATTATCGTTCTTTAGAAAGTATTGAAAATAATCCAAAATATAAATTTAAGATTCATGCACCTATGTATCAAGGTGGCGGTACTTCAGAAGATTGTGATTATACTTGGCTTACTTTTACAAAAGACTATCCTGAATACTCTGGAAAAGAACAAGATGCAGAAGTTCAAAAAATATATGAATCTTGGAAAACAATGCAACAAGTAAATTGTAATAAAAATTCTGACATTACTGATACTGCAGGTTCTGGTATTGCGTCAGGTATAGCAACAGGTATTGCAGACATTGCATCTGGATTTGAAAATATAGCAGCAAGAAAACAACAAAAAACTTTTGATCAAATGTCAAGAGTTGCAGGCAATACAATGTCAGGTACAGCTGCTAATCCACAGAATCCATTTATAGGATTAACACCTGGGGCACAAGCAAATCAAACTATTGGTTCAGGTATGATTGATCCTTACTCAGGTCTTTATACTGGTGCTACAGATTTAGGTATTACTGGTTTTGGTAAAAGAGGTGGACAATATAAAGTGGGAGGTGAATATGAGATATCTGAAGAAGAATGGGAAAAACTAAAAGCTATGGGATATGGTGGTACTATCATATGATTCTATTAGATTTAGTAGGTTTTCTCATAATAAATTTGTAAATTTTAATGTATAGAGTGTATACTCTTTTAAAACATATTTTATGCCTAAGGTTAGAATAACACAAGCTCCAAAAGGAGTAACAGGTAGCCAATCTAATTATGGTTTGGTTAGAAAGACAAATGTCTCTACAACTAATAAGGCTGATCGTGATGTAAAAAACACTATGACAGCTTTAAAAGGTGATGATGTAGAAAAAGCCAATATAGAAGTAGAAGGTGGTGAAACTGTTCTTGGTGATATAAATAAAGATGGTCATTTAGAGCTTTTTGAATTTAAAGGTAAAAGACATTCTCAAGGAGGTATGCCTGTAGATATACCTGAAGGAGCATTTATATTTTCTGACACGCCCAAATTAAAAATAAAAGATAAAAAAATGCTTAAAGAGTATTTTGGTCTTAATTCTAAAAAAGGTGGTTACACTCCTGCAGAAATATCTAAAAAGTATCAGATAAATAAATTCATGGATATTCTTAAAGATCCAGAGTCAGATGAAATGGCAAAAAGATCTGCAAATGAGATGGTTAAGAAGAACATGCAAAAGCTAGGTATTTTAGCATTTATACAAGAATTACAAAAAGGTATTCCTGATGGAATTCCTGATATATCAATGATGGCCTTCTCAGAACTAGGATTAGATCCTAATCAATTGCTACAAGAAGCAATGCCTCAACAACCACAGCAGGGAATGACGCCTCCGCAACAAATGCCAATGGCAAAATATGGTAGACAATTAAAATATCCAGATGGTGGAAATACACCTCCTGATGCTCAGAGTAAACAAGTTTTTGACGACTATTATCACTACCTATATGACAGATTAAATCAAGTTTATGGTCAAGATTTTTTAGAATCAAAACCTCCAGAAGTAAATCAAGGTGCTTATGATTTAATATCAAATTTATTAGTTTGGAAAGATGATCGTAAAATACCAAATGATCCAGAAATGATGAGCATGGTTGAAGCAATTAAAAGTGCAGACATATTGCCTGATGATGAAATAAAAACAATTTTATCATATGATATTTCTAAAAAATTGGGAATGCTTGATAAAGCTTCTTTATGGGCTTCACTCTCAGGAGACACTCTTGAAAAGTTTCAAGAATTTAGAGATTATGTAAAAGGAGCAAGAGAAGAAGGATTTACATTTAGAGATGGGGGAGGATATAGAAGAGTTGATGAGGAAAATTCAGGATCAACAGAATTTGGCAAAAAGAAAGTTGTAGATGTATATAGACCAATGTTTGGAACAAGTAAAACTATAGAGAAAGATATTACATACGCATCTGATAATGAGCCTAGGACAAAGTATACAGAAAGAGAAGTTACAAAACGTTATAATGATGATAGTTTAAAATCTTATAAAATGATAAGAAGAAAGAATAATAAGATGATAGATGAAGCATCTGTCCCTAAGTTAAGATTTAAAAAAGGCACTGTGCCATTTAATCTTGTTCAAAGAGATGGTGGTAAAATACCAGATGATGTTTTGCGATCTAGACTAGAGTCACACATGTCACCTTCTGAAGCTAGTGCTTATTTAGATTCTTATAAAAAAGGGGGTAGAAAAATGGTAAAGCGTGCAGATGGTTCTTATTCACCATGGGGTCTTTGGGATAGCATCAGAGCTAACAAGGGTTCTGGTAAAGCTCCTACAAAAGAAATGTTAAAGCAAGAAAGAAAAATAAGAAAAGCTGAATATGGAGAAGAGGTCAATCCTTATGCTGGAAGATCATATCATATAAATGAAACAGGAGATGGTAATGCAAAATATTATGCTACATTTGGAGATAAGATGAGAAACTTTCTTAAAATGAAACCTAGAATTGGTGGAGTAAGATTTGAATATGGTGGTCTTCCAAAAGCTCAAAATGGATTGTCTGACAGATTTGTTAATAGACCATCAAATGAGCCAATACGTTATGATGGTCCTACTGTATATGGTCCATTGGAGCGTCCTGTATTTAATTTTGACATACCCACTCCATTAAATAATGATCCATTTAATATTCCAGAAAGTGAATTTATAGATATAAATGATTCACGTTTTGACTTTCTTTACGATGAAGAAGAGCAAAGACGTAGAAGAGAGGAAAGAGGCGATGACAAGATTCCACATTGTGTTAATTGTGCAAAGTGGGATGATGTTCCTCCAATCAACATACAAACATGGGATGAGACAACTCTTGATAATAATGCAGAATCAGATATTATTCGCAGAAGAGTTTATCAGCCAGGTGAAAAAACATTTTTACAAAAGATTTTACATCCAAGAAGAAGTGTAAATGCAAATACTGATCGCTGGAAGATTGTAGAACAAAAAGTAGATGACTTAAGAAGACAAGGAGTTAGTGAAGAACGCATTGAACAGATGCGAAGACAGGCTGAAGAATCAATGAGAAACTATGATTATAGAGAAGATAGAGAAAGAGTACTTGATGAAAAGTCTGGTAAATACAGAAAACATGGTGGTATGATTAACCCACTTAGTAAGTTTGTTGGTGGTGGTGAACTTCCTATGTATCAGAATGCAGGTTATGTAATACCTAATACTATAAAAGATAATTATGCAATTGAGGATTTAGAAACAGATGTTCTTGTGGATAGTTTTGACAGTTGGGATGATCTTCAAAACGAAATTAATAATCCTGACGAAGATGCTGCATATAGAGATGCTTTACAAAAAAGTGTTCAAGCTTTTGAATATATTCAAAAAGGTGATTATAATAGAGCTAGAACTATTGCAAATGATATATTAGATGTAGATTTAGGGCATTGGTATTGGCCAGATTGGGGAGGACCTTTTAATAGTAGAGAAGATAGATTACAAGATATTAGTGCTGCAATTGAAAGAGAGCTTACTAAACAAGCTGCAAATAAATTAGATGCTGAACAAGTACTTTTTGATGAAAATAGAGATGTCTTTAAACAATCTCTTATAGATGCATATACAAAAGTAAATAAAGGAGAATCACTTACAGGTGATAAATATTTAGAGTTTAGTGAAGGATTGCAAGAAATTAGTGATATGCAGTCTCCAATGCAAATGCTGGCTCTTGCCAAAGATCTTGGAATAGATGTTTCTTCCTATCCAATGTTAATGAATGATCCCCGTTCTACTTATCACCATCTTTTTAGTGGAATGCTTGGCGGTGTTGATCAAGAACAATTATCTCAGAATCTAAGCACAGGTGAAGAAATTGGGCAATTTGTTTTCAATCTTATACCTTATCGTGAACTTGCAAGTTTTACTTATGGAATGACTCATCCAACAAATGTAATGAATGACATTGCTCCAAATTTTATAGATGCATTAATAAATTCTTCATATAACATTTCTAGTTATAAAGGTGGAGATATGATATCTCATGAAGATAAACAGTATAAAGTTGGTGATAATGGCGCTTGGCTGGTTAATGTTGGTAAAGGAGATCGTCCTAGTTGGAGTAAAGTAACAGATAAAAATATTATAGATGCTCTAAATAAAAAAATTGGTAGATTTTCTACCACCCCTGTTAAAGGTAATACCACTGTTAAAAGTAATACTACTGTTAATGGTGGTGGTAATGGTGGTGGATTTAATCCTGAGGATTTATAAAAAGAAATTAATAAACAAATGATGTTAAAATATAAAGCATTTAATCCTTCTGACTACATGATGGTAGGAGGAAAAGTTGTCAGAAAAAAGTTACCATCTTATAAAGTTGCGGGAACTGTGGGAGAAGATGATGAGACTGGTGGTAAAGTAGAATACAGCCCAACTGGTGTTGATGCTTTGGGTAATACTTACACTCGCTCTGGAAATCCTGCTGAAGACTATGTAGTAGAAAATGCTGCTAGTGGAACACAAGAAGAAATAGATGCTTGGGCTACTGCGCAAGGGTATCCTGGCTATGGTGATGATAGATATGGAGAAAGGTATTATAAAGAGTCTGCGGATGGTAAAACCAATATATACAAAATTAAAAATATAGATGGCAAAGGTAAAACAATAAATATATATAGAGATAAAAATACTAATAAAGTTGTTAAAACCCTTACTTTTGTTGCAGATGATAATGACAAGCCTGTTGGTGATGTTACTGTTAGGGATTATAAAGAAAAAAATGGAGTAAAATATCATGAAGAAAAATTGTATGGAGCCGATGGTACAACATTTAAGCAAGACTTAGGAATTGGGCCAGGATTTGGAGGTTACGACTTTTTAAAAGAAGATTTTGTAGGTAGTGAAACTTATCAAAATCTTGACAAATATAATCAAGTATTAGATAGTAATCCTGAGATGGTAAATGCCATGTATGACAAATATAAAAAAATGTCTACAGCTGAAGGATTATCAGTTTTACCAAAAGACAAATATTTAGAAATACTTAAAAAGGGACAGCGTGATAATGCTTTAATTTCATCTGTTTATGGTGATGATGCCCTTCAAGGTACTTATTGGGATAAGCCTTTTGGTGACTTTGGATCAAGTATTAGTGGTAATCCAAATCAAGCTTATGAGTCTGCAGCTAGAGAATTAGGTTTTAATCCAATGACTACTGATGAAATAAAACAATTTCAAGCAGCATGGGAAAGTTCTTATTATGCAATAAAGGACGACCCTAATTTTATAGACAATTTTAGAAAACAAGGTCTTGATTTTGAGTCTGCTGGTCCACCACAAGAGGGTAATCCCGATGGTTTATCAGGCGTTGATGGACTTATGGGTAATACAACGCTAGAGTATAGATTTAAAGCTTTAGCACAACAAGAAGAGGAACAAGATGTTGTTGAAGAACCTGGTAAAAATAAATATTATTATTGTGGACCTGATGGGAAACCTATTTCAGTTGAAGTTCCAGAAGGGACTGAACCTACAGCACCTGAAGGAGCAACAGCTGATGTTGCATATACAAGTTATGCTCAGGCTGAAGCAGCATGTGCTCCTGAACCAGAACCTTTAGAGCAAGAAATTAGACCACCATTAGATACATGGTTTGGTAATGATATAAGAAATTATTTAACAGCGCTTGGTCAAAGAATAGAGAAAGTTCCACCAACTATGTTTCAACAACAACCAGGTACTTATGGATATCATACATTAAGTCCTGATACAGCTATTGCAACTACTACAGGTATGGCAAATCAGTATAATAACTTATTAGCTAATACTATGTCAGGACCAGCAGCTGCTGCAGCATCATTAGGAGCTCAAGGTGAATTTTTAGATCAACTTGCACAAAATGTTTCTAATGTTCAGTTTAAAAATATAGATGTACTTAATGCTGCTCAAAATGCAAGAGCACAAATGACAGACTCTCTTAATGCAAGAAACTTAGGATTAAGAAAACAATACGCTGACGAGTTAGCAACGTATAGACAACAGTTAACAGATTCAATGAATAAGAAAGCAGCTCTTGTTAATAATATGTACAATATTGGTGAGCAAAATAGATTTGATGATGAATTATTAAGAGAACTATATCCTCAAGCAAGCTATCCTGATAGACTTACAATGGGTAGAAACTGGGCATGGTCTGGTAGAGGTAAGAATCCTTTTGAGCCAGATTTAAGTGGTCGTTCAAGTTCAACACAAATGGATATGAATGCTGCAATGAGTGTTTATGATGATGCATATGACAGCTATATAGAACGTCACCCAAATGATGTTGACAATGCTGCAAAATATGCAGAAGCTGTTCAGAAAGAATATTTTATAAGAAATAGACCTAGTGGATCTTCTTCTTCTGACAGCTATGCTGATGCTCGCTATAGAAAAAATACTTCTAAATTTGGAGGTGCACATTATGGCACACCTTGGGGAGGATATTAATTATTTATTATATTTGAACAATGGCTACATATATAAAAGGAGTAACAGATCAGTTTGGAGAAATAGTTCCATATACGCCTAATTGGCAATTCTTACAAACTGTATATTCTAGTAAACAAGCTCAGTATGACCGTGGATTTAACATGGTTAAAAGTTTGTATAATTCATTTCTAAACAGTCCTCTTACAAATTCTGAAAATGAGCAGTTTAGATCTGAGATGTTTAGAAAGTTGCAAAAATCTTTAAATAGTGTATCTGGAGTAGATTTATCTAATCCAACAAATGTAATGAAGGCAAAACAATTACTTGATCCTATTTCTCAAGATGATGAACTTCTTTATGACATGCAAGTCACTAAGCATCATCAGCAGCAAAAGAGCATAATGAATAGTATAAAAAATAGTACAGATCCTGAAAAGAGAAAACTGTATAGTGATTATTCTGCAATGGATATTAGTTTTGCTGAAGAAGATTTAAGAAATGCTAAGCGTGGCGATGGTTCTATACAAGATGTAGCACCAAGAGATTTTACACCCTTTGAAGATGTAAATGAGTATTTAAGAAAAGCAGCAAAAGACGCAAATCTTGAAATTAGATATTCAACAAAAGATCCTAAAAATCCTGCTTATATATATGACATTAAAAATGGACAAGAAGCAATAGTCCCTTTTGCATTATGGGCTAAAGAAGTTATAGGTGACAGATTTAATAATCAGTTTTCTGTAATGGGTAGGGTAACTGGAGAAAGTACAATAAGAGGC
>Ga0098073_1000486_pt1 | contig 13632 bp, 10 predicted proteins | sample 31_taG_FD_75060 | JGI IMG/M metagenome (GOLD analysis project Ga0098073, IMG submission 75060) | Marine viral communities from the Gulf of Mexico - 31_GoM_OMZ_CsCl metaG | ecosystem: Environmental > Aquatic > Marine > Oceanic | place: Gulf of Mexico | collected 2015-07-12
CGTAGTTGACCATCAAGGTAAGTGATTCTTTATATCGTGAATCGGGGTAGTTTTTTAGCAGGTCAAGAGCTTCCTGCTGAAGTGTTTTCATTTTATTTACCGCATAGTCCAGACCACCTATTTCTTTCACATAAGCGATGACTTCGTTTACTCTGGTTTTATCCTTATTGTGATTCTTAACCGAATTGATGAGCCATTTCCGCTTTTCAGGAGTGCTTTTATTTACCGCATAAATAAGCGGCAAAGTCATCTTTTGCTCTTTAATATCAATACCGGTAGGCTTCCCGATGCGTTGCGTCCCGTAATCAAACAAATCATCTTTAATCTGAAACGCCAAACCGATAAGTTCACCAAATTTGCGCATATTCTCCACCTCTTTTTTGCTCGCGTGAACCGCACAGGCGCCCATAGCGCAACAGGCTGCGATCAAAGTCGCCGTTTTCTGGCGGATGATCTCAAAGTAAATGTCTTCGGTAATATCTAGCTTACGGGCTTTTTCGATTTGAAGTAATTCACCCTCACTCATCTCCCGTACTGCCACTGAAATAATCTGAAGTAAATCAAAATCTTCGTTATCAATAGATAGCAATAATCCTTTTGAGAGCAGAAAATCGCCAACAAGAACCGCTATCTTATTTTTCCAAAGGGCATTAAGGCTAAAAAAACCACGTCGGCGGTAACTATCATCTACCACATCATCGTGCACAAGAGTCGCTGTATGTATCAATTCTATGACCGAAGCTCCGCGGTAGGTACGGTCGTTAAGGCGCTCGTCGCCCAGCATTTTGGCTACCAGAAACACAAACATAGGTCGCATTTGCTTACCCTTTCGGTTTACAATAAAATGCGTGATGCGGTTGAGTAGAGGTACTTTTGATTTCATCGAAAGCGAGAACTTTTGCTCAAAAAGTTCCATTTCGTGCGCAATAGGCTGCTTAATTTGTTCGACTACTTTCAATTCTGATTTCTAATGTTATTTAAATTGCTCTAATTAGCCATTTTTATTTGCCAGCTGTCCGCAGGCTGCATCAATATCTTTACCTCTTGAGCGACGTACGGTAACTGTTATACCGCGATCTTCAAGCTTTGCTACGTAACGATTAATCGCTTCGGAATCTGCCTGTTGAAACTGACCGTCATCAATAGGATTATATTCGATGAGATTAACCTTGCTGGGTACTGCCAGGCAAAAATCAATCAAGGCTTCAATATCCTTATCCTGATCGTTAATACCGCGCCACACTACATATTCATAGGTAATGCGCTTTTTAGTCTTCACATACCAGTATTGTAGTGCTTCTTTGAGTTCGTTTAAAGGCATTTGCTCATTAAAGGGCATAATGTCGGTACGCACCTCATCTAAAGCCGAATGCAGGGAAACGGCAAGCTTAAACTTCACCTCATCATCAGCCATCTTCTTAATGATCTTGGGCACACCCGAAGTTGAAACTGTAATACGCTTGGGCGACATATTGAGACCATCTGGAGCGGTGATTTTTTCAATGGAAGCTACGACGTTTTTGTAATTCATCAGCGGCTCACCCATTCCCATAAACACAATGTTTGAAAGGGGACGGTTGTGATACAAGCGGCTTTGCTGATCAATCGCCACCACCTGATCAAAGATTTCATCAGGATTTAAATTACGCATACGCTTCAAACGTGCGGTGGCACAAAATTTACAGTTTAGGCTACATCCTACCTGTGATGAAACGCAAGCAGTGGTACGTGATGCAGTAGGAATCAATACCGATTCAACCGTTAGACCATCGTGTAGTTTAACAGCATTCTTTATCGTGCCGTCATTACTGCGCTGCATCTGATCTACCTTGATGTGATTGATCACAAAATGGGTATCGAGAAAGCTTCGGGTTTCTTTTGAGAGATTGGTCATATCCTCAAAAGCGTGCGCTCCTTTAGTCCATAACCATTCATAAACCTGATTACCGCGAAAGGCTTTTTCGCCCTGCTCCACAAAAAAATCACGCAAATCTTCGCGTGATAATGCCCGTATATCTTTCTTACTGTCTTTCACGCTGCAAAGTTACCAATTAAGAGGCTGTTAGCTTAAATTCATTTTAAACTTTTAGCAATAAACCATCTTAGGGCAAACCCTTAAGATGTCCAAAGTAAAAAAAGCCTTGATTCCTGGGTAAACTCCGAAGTATTATACCCATTGGCGGAGCCAAAAAAAATCCCCGATACAGCATACCGGGGATTTCTTGAAACTCTAGTTTTATTTCGATTTAGATGATAAGCATCGCATCACCGTAGCTGTAGAATTTGTATTTCTCCTTAACAGCAAGCTCGTAAGCTTCCTTCATAAAGTCATGACCCGCAAAAGCAGAAACCATCATCATAAGCGTTGACTTAGGTGTATGGAAATTAGTAATCATGCAATTTGCAATACTAAAATCGTAAGGAGGGAAAATGAATTTATTAGTCCACCCACCAAACTCATTCAAGGTATGGTTTGAGCTTACCGCACTTTCTAAAGCACGCATAACTGTGGTACCTACGGCACAAACTCGTCGGTTTTCACCGATTGCTTTATTGATCACCTGAGTTGCAGGTTTGTGTATAAAGGCTTCTTCACTATCCATTTTATGCTTGGAAAGATCTTCAACCTCAACCGGGCTAAAGGTTCCTAAACCAACGTGAAGTGTAACTTCGGCAAAGTTCACCCCTTTTATCTCAAGACGTTTAAGCAAGTGTTTGCTAAAGTGCAAACCGGCAGTTGGCGCAGCAACAGCACCTTCTTCTTTTGCGAAGATAGTCTGATAACGCTCTGCATCTTCAGGCTCTACCTCACGCTTGATGTATTTAGGAAGTGGAGTTTCACCCAATTCAGTCAATTTATTTCTGAATTCCTGATAGGAACCGTCGTATAAAAAGCGTAAGGTTCTACCGCGGCTGGTGGTGTTATCAATAACTTCAGCAACCAAACTTTCATCATCACCAAAATACAGCTTGTTACCAATACGTATTTTACGAGCGGGATCTACAAGTACGTCCCACAGACGGGTTTCTGAATTCAATTCTCGTAATAAAAATACCTCGATACGGGCACCGGTTTTTTCTTTATTACCGTAAAGACGAGCGGGAAAAACCTTGGTATTGTTAAGCACCATTACATCTTCGGGCTCAAAATAATCGATAAGGTCTTTGAATAACTTATGTTCTATTGTTTTTGTCTTGCGGTTAAGAACCATTAAGCGTGCTTCATCCCGGTTTTCTGCAGGATATTCAGCCAGCAATTCTTTTGGCAAATCAAAGTTAAAATTTGAAAGTTTCATTCCCATGAGCGGTCTTTTTTAAGGTATTTAAAATAGCGTGCAAATATACAACCTCAGGGTAGGGGTTGTCAAGTAAAACAGCGTTTAATTTGTGATGCAGCGACTTATACCCGAAGCATCAGGTATTTTAAGGCTTTAGCCGAAGAAATTAGAGCTCGCTTATTTCAAATCCTAGCGATTTCAGGTCATTCCAATAGTCGGGATAGGACTTATTTACCACTTCAGCATCTTCAAAAACGATAGGTACACGCAATGCCATTGGCGCAAAAGCCATCGCCATACGATGGTCCTGATAGGTTTTTATAGTAACATCTCCCTGATAGTTTGTTCCGGGTTTAAGATGCAAAGAGTCGTTAGTCACCGTAATCCCGGCGCCCAATTTTGCGAGTTCAGCTTTTAAAGCTTCAAGGCGGTCGGTTTCCTTTATTTTAAGCGTATGAAGACCGGTTAACTCGCAACCAATACCCAGACCATAACAGGTCACTGCAATGGTTTGCGCAATATCTGGGCTATTTGCCAAATCAAAAGAAACTCGTTTAGATTTAGGAGCCTTTGTTTTCTTCAGAAGAATTTCATTCTCTAAAAAAGTGGTTTCTACGCCCAGTTCGGTATAGATTTCAGCCAATGCCGAATCGCCCTGCAAACTGTTTTTCTTATAGCTTGATAATTTCAGCTCTGCTGAATCACATAGTGCCGCAAGACTGTAATAATAGGAAGCACTGCTCCAGTCAGACTCTACAACCATTTCCTTCACTTCGACCGAAGTCACCGGTTCAACATGAATGGTTTGTCCTTCAAAAGTACTTTTGATACCCAGTTGAGTGAGCAAAGAACGCGTCATCTCAATATAAGGTACGGAAGTAATTTTACCAATAAGTTCGATTTCAATCCCGTTAGGCATTGAAGCTCCCACCATCATTAGAGCAGATATGTACTGGCTGCTTACATTAGCTTCAAGGGCCACTTTATTTTGCGCCAGCTTTTTACCTTTAATCAAAAGCGGCGCAAAGCCCTCATTCTTGAGATAGGTGATATCTGCTCCCAGGCTGTTAAGCGCATTAACCAAAAGACCTATGGGACGTTCCTGCATACGACTGCTCCCTGTAAGTAGGGTCTCGCGACCTTCATAAGCCGCAAAATAAGCAGTTAAAAAGCGCATTGCTGTACCCGCATGGTGAATGTCTACTGTTTTTTCGTTCGATGCAAGGGCCTGCTGCATCATATCACTGTCTTCGCTGTTAGACAGGTTTTTTATTTCAAAATTACCAAAAAGCGATTGTAGCAATAAAAGTCGGTTACTCTCACTTTTGGATCCGGTAATGCGTACGGTTCCGTTAAGGTTGGGCTGTTTTTGCTGAAGTTTTAAAATCAAAATGCAGTTTTAAAGATCGTGGTTGTTATTTCAGTTTTGCATTGGTGTGATGCCTGTCGTGATCCCTTTTGGTTTTAAGATCCAGCTTTTTATCGAAGGCTTCCTGTAGATCGATTCCGGTTTGATTGGCCAGGCAAAGCACTACAAATAGAACATCGGCGAGTTCTTCACCCAAATCTTTGTTCTTGTCGCTTTCTTTTTCACTTTGTTCCCCGTAACGGCGAGCAATGATACGGGCCACCTCACCTACTTCTTCGGTGAGTTGAGCCATATTGGTAAGTTCGTTAAAATAACGTACTCCGTGGGCTTTTATCCATTCGTCAACGGCTTTCTGAGCGTGATCAATCTTCATAAAAAGGGATATTAGTACAAGTGCGCTAAATTAAGGCAAAGCGCCCAACTATCCCATTTTTAATACCGGCAAATACTGAAATCTATTGGGCTTAAACCTTTTCTAATACTACTTTTTCGTTTTCCTTATCTACCCGAAGTTTGAAAAATTCTTTGAGCGACTCGTAATATTCAACCGGAATGATGTGCTTTTTTAGCTTAAAACGCATCATTACCTGCAGTATGCCGTTATTTTCTGCGATGGAATAAAAGAACGTACCAGAATCATCAGGCAAACCTAAATTGGTGCTTTCTGGCAAGGAAGAAACTTTATATCCCTGAGGCAATTGCATATTAATAGTAATGTCTTTTGAAAACGGATAGTCAAATGAGATAGGAAACTGGCGCGTATCTGATTTAAACGGATTCTCTGACAATCGCAAAAACCCAAGTGGACTCACAAAAATCTTGTTTCCTACCCGATCTACACCGCGTTCAACTTTAAAATTGAACGACCTTACTATAGGACTATCTAGAGCTTCCATCCCTTCAAGATCATAATCTGACATCTCACTTATACCAAATCTTTCTATCTCCTCATCTTCCCATTCAGACTTATCGTAAGCAAAATAGCGATGTCTCAAATTAAGTGCTTCCAGACTGCTTAGGCGTTCTTTATATTCACCTTCAAGAATTCCTTCCTCAGTTAAAGAAACTTTTAAAAAAGCGGTCGAAGCGGGTGCAATGCTTTTAAATAAATCAATCTCCTGTGATATGCCCTGAAAACTAACCAGGCGTCCCGTCCAATTATAAACTCTGTTAGGAAGTATGTCTGGACTACTGAATTTATCAGTCGCATCGAGAAGAATGATTTTACCCTTGTTTCTTACCCCGGCAATGACGTAGTTATAACCTTCTAAAGTAGGGTATAAAGGAATGCCGTATTGTTTTGAACTTAAGAGCACCGGGTATGCTTCAAGCCCGCATTCCTTTAGTAATGCAATGAGAGTTAAATTGATTTCGGCCACACTGCCCGAGCCTCTTTCATAGGCCTCATCCAGTTCATCTTCAGCGTATTTACCATATTCTCCATCCCAGGCCATTCTGGTCTTGACATGATCTAAAATAAATTCTATTTTTTCCTGATCACTAAGTTTTTTGGCAAAAACACTCTCTTTGACACCTTTCAAAAATCGGGTCCGCTCAAGCCTGTCTCCGAAACGGGAATCTTTAAAAATCGCACGGGCTACTTCATCCCATGTAGTGGCGTATTCCTTTTTATTACCCCTATTAAATTCTGTAGAAATCAACTCATAGATTACGCTCATTTGGTAACTACGAGGGTTAGTCACAAAAATTTCATCTTTTAGGGCGGGTACATCTTCCTTTTCATAAACAGCAACAAGCTCGGAAAATGACAACCGTGCACTTCTGGAATTTTGAGTACTGGTACCGTAACCTCCTTTCATATTATAATTCACCCCTAGCGTACGCTTTTCAATTTTCTCTTCGGGCTGTACCTCAAAGTAGCCCCTTCGTATCCTTCTAAATGTAAAAGCTCCCGGTGTTCTAATGGTCGCGTGATAAGCCATAACGGGTATATCTTCCTGAAAAATAAGATCATCTACCTTATAGAAGGGTGAAACTGTCTTATAACCCCACTCTACAACAGAGCCCACTTTGGCATTAGGCATTGTAAAGGCAGTTTCATCAAAATGCTCGGAAACTCCTCGCTCAAAAACGGCTGATTCGTCAAGCTTTTCAACGTCAATTTTTCCATTTTCCAGATTGTAAGTGTTACCCCAAACCCTGGTTACAAATTCTTTGCTTTCGTCGTGTTTGTATGAACTAATCTTCTTAGTAGCATAATCCAATCCTGCTTTATTTAAGATTTTAATTCGCTCTGCAAACTCATTGATAATGATGAAGCCATCTTTATCTGTATAATCGAAATAGGTCTCCCTATGTTTGTTGAGATAAACAGCGGATGCAGAAGTATCTTTTTCATAAATAGCCATTTTCAATTGCTCTTCAGAAACTTTATCTAAAGGACTTTTTTGACTGTAAGCTTCGACTGAAAACAATACTCCAAAGCACAATAGCGCATTGTAAAACCTATACCAATTCAAATCTTCTATATTTTTGCTAAAACAATTTTTTCATTCTCTTTAGAAATCACCATTGCATAGAATTCCTTTAATCCCTGATACAAATCTGGAGTGATTATAGAGCTGTTAATCACCATTTCTGCCGAAACCTGAATGGTATTGTTTGTACTAGAAATGAGGTATTTAAATGAACCCATATCGTCCCCAAAAGTGTAAATCCCGTTTTCTGGCAAGGTTTCTACATTGTAACCTTCTGGTAATTTTATGGTTATTATATACCTGTCTTTCCAGGGGTATCCAAAATCTACAGGATGCTGTCGCTGCTCAGACTTAAAGGGCGTTTCCTGACTTGCCAAATGCATTAGCGGACTGATAAACACCTTGTCTCCTACACGTTCAACGCCATTCTCCATCGCAAAATCATAACTTACCTGAACAGGCTCGTAAGGGTTCTCCAAATTTTTTATTTCTATTTCGTTAACCTCAATACCAGAGTACCTATCCTCAAAAGCCTCTAACTGCTCCATCTCGTCCTTACCTCCAAGATTTTTGCGATGACGCAAGCCATAATGCCCGGTAAATTGACTTCTCACTTTAGTATTCAATGCAAAATTTTCATCAATCTCAGCATTTACCATAGTGTTTTCCTGTGCGTGGTTACTTGGGTTTAGACTTACCCAGCCTGAAGTACCATCTTCACGAATTAGTCTACCATTCCAGTTTAACAAGCCCTCCTCAAGGAGATTAACTGCTCCAATTTTATTGGTTGCATCCATCAACAACACATTTCCATCTAAAACCACCCCGGCAATAACATGGTTAAAACCATTGCGGGTAGGAAATATAGGAATACCGTTATCACGTGTACTTAGAATTACGGGATTTGCATCGAGTCCGGCGTAACGTAGCATATTAACCAGATTCAGATTGATGTCTCCGCTATTTCCAGATCCGTTCTTATAAGCACTTCGGGTACCCTCATCTGCATAAATACCCAAATAACCATTCCAGGTCATTCTTCGTTTTGCATATTCAAAAATGCGCACAAGCTTCTCTTTAGGATCGCTTACTCCTTGGAGGATTTCATCTATATCATCATCAAAATAACGATCACTCTTAAGCTGACCTCCAAAATTTTCAGAGTCATAGATCGTTTTACAAACTGCCTCCCAACTGCTGGTAACTGTTTCAATAGGTTCATTTGGAAATTTGGTGTAGGACAATTCAAAACTGATACCTGCTCTGTAATTATCGATATTTGATGAAAAAGCCTCCTCGCGCATAGCTGGAACATCCTCAATACTTACTGCGTATTTTTTGTTAATAAGATCAATGCTCTGAGCCTGTAAAGTACCTCTACTTGAACCTCCCCATCCAGCATCATAAGCACCTACGCGAACAGTATAGTTAATTTTCGCCGCTTTACTCGTCTCTTCTACGTTAAACGGCAGAAGACCTTTACGGTGCATTTGAAAAACCAGCCATTCCGGACTTATAAAGGTTACTTCAGCTTTATTAAGCGGAATATCTTCCTGCAGGCGAATCTGATCGATTGTTGAAAGATAAGGCGAGAAGAACTTGTAGCGAAACTCAATCACACAGCCAGGTTGCAAATTGGGCATTGTGAATTTTTCAACATTAAAATTCTTACTGCGTTCTTCTTTAAAAATACCATCATTGCCCAATTTATACTCTTCAATTTTACCGTCTTCGAGTGTATAGGTGATCGCTTTGAGACTCGAGACATCTTCATCGTTACTCCCTCCAGTATAAATCGGGATAACATGTGTACCCCATTCAAAACCTTCTTTATTGTAAATTTTTATGCGTTCAAAAACCTCTGTGGTCAAAACAAAACCATCATTAGCTGAATAATCGATATGAGAGTATTGTTCTCTGTAGAGTACAGCCGCATTAGCATCAGGATCTTTAGGATGTACCTTTTCCTGCAATTCTTCTTTAGAAACTTTCCCAAACCTAAAATCCTGAGCATAACTGGTTAAGCCCCATAGCAGGAGAACGATAAACGTAATTTTGTGCATAACTTATAATTTTTCGATAAATAATTTTTGATTGTCTTCTCGCACCACATTTTTATAGAACTCACGGTAGTTTTCGTAAGCATCAACGGCGTAGGTTCCCTCATTTAATTTAAAAGTGCGCTTATATTTCACTTGATTCCCCTCAACTTCCAGTTGCGTTTGATAGCTACCAAAATCTTCTTCTAAGACTACCGGTTCTGCTATAGCTCCTAATTTATATCCTTCAGGAATGTCAAAAGTGATTTCGTGTTGGCGGACGAGGCCTCTAAGAATTACAAAATCTGATTTCCGGTCTGTATAACGGGGCGGAATCATCTCGTTAGACCAGGAAAATGGGTTTAATTTGGCCAGATAATCGTCACCTATTTTTGAAGCATAATTGCGGGCATTCAAATTTAACTGTTCTTCATAAATTATATGCTCCCTATCATTTTGCAACTTTATATCCGTAACCGTAAGACTTTTAACTCCTGAAAATTTTTCGTAGTAATAATCACTAAGATCTTTTTGATCTTTATTCTCCAAGTACATTTTTGGGGAGTAAAAAATCCCTTCAGATATTTGGGTATAATCCCCATTAAGATTACCCTCCGTATCAAGCTTTACATGAGCTACAACACGTTCTGTATTATCTTCTTGAGAATATTTTGTTGTACGCACCAATTTACCGCCGTCAGGAGTAACTAGAAGTGCTTTCCGATCGTCAGTAAAGGTGCCCATATACCCAAAAGGGGTCTGTTGGCTCGTACATTCCAAAAATTTAATTTCGTCACCTAGTTGCACGCCAAGTATTGCGTGATTCCCCTGCATAGCTATTACGTCACTTTCAATTGACTCCTGTTCACTACCTGCTTGTATTAAAGTATAATATGAAGTAACCCCAACAGCTTTTAGAAGCGTGTGAGTGTAATTTGTTAGTCCTTTACAGTCTCCATAACTTAACCTATGTACATCTGACGCTTTCATAGGTTTCCAGCCACCTATTTCTACCTGAATACTTATATAACGAACCTTATCCTGAACATATTTGTAAATTGCTTTTGCTCTAGACTCATCATCTTGCAAGTCTTTGACAAGCTCTCTAACCTCTTCGATAACAGCTGGCTCTAAATACTGAGTATCTTTCAACAAACCATCATATACCCACTTCCCAAAGTCTTTCCACGTGCCACCAATTCCAAGCACACCTTCCAAGTGAAACGTACTGAAAAAAACTTTTACTCTCGGAAGTCTACTATGTAATGCCTCCTCTTTATATTCAGACCTAACCGGAATAATGTTCCTAGCAACATATGCTATTCTACTTGGGGTTTTCTCCACTAGTTCGATATCATACTGACCAATATTAGTAGTCTTTACCCTTCTAATATTCTTAGGGTTATTAATTACAGTAAATTTTGAAAATTCAGTTCCGCTATTATAAGATGATACCGGCATCCAGGGTCTTACAAAAGCTGTGGTTTCTGAAACCGTTTCTGCTGTAAAACGAATGGTAAAGGGATAACGCGTAGGGGTATAGTCAAGAATGAGAATACGATTATCTTCATAAAGGCTTATTTGACTAACTGCACTATAATCCTTAAAGTCACGCTTTTTAAATTTTTCTTGCTCATTACCCATCAAATCATAAATAACAGCTTTAATATCTGTTACTTTTGAGTTGTTGTCGTAATAAGCACCAGCTTGCACATTTTGAAAGCCTGCTTTATTGTAAACCGTGACAATACGGTCTATAGTGGTTTTTAATTTCCCCTCATCAGAAAAATCGAGGGTAATATCTTCAAAACGCAATACGCTGTCTGCCCCCTCTGAAAGTGCAGAATCTACACTCAGAGCGGAAAAATTTTCTTGGTTTTGACTAAATGCTAGTAGGGGGGTAACAAATAGGAATAAGGCTAACGTTCTAATCTTCATAAGAAAGTTGCCAATATACTAAAATATTGTTAAAAACTATTCTTTATTTTTTGAATCGATAAAAATCGTCACCGGCCCATCATTTACAAGAGCCACTTTCATATCTGCTCCAAAAACCCCGGTTTTGACCTGTTTGTGTATTTTTTTGGAGAGTTCGCTGTGAAATTTTTCATACAAGGGGATGGCTACTTCAGGCTTGGCAGCTCTTAAAAATGAAGGCCTGTTTCCCTTCTTGGTAGAAGCAAAAAGTGTAAACTGGCTTATGAGTAAAATATCCCCATCCTGATCTAAAATGCTTTTATTCATCAAACCTTCAGCATCGCTAAAAACCCGTAATCCGCAAATTTTTGAACTGAGCCATTCTATATCTGCATCGGTATCTTCAGGCTCAATCCCCAGAAGAACCAGGAATCCTGTATTAATTTTACCGGTAATTACATTATCTATAGTAACCGAAGCTTCGCTTACGCGTTGAACAATTGCTCGCATAGAATGTTTTGGTTTTTATGGATTTTGATCGTAATTAGTCCTTCTGTAATTTTCATCATCGCCCTCGAGAATCTGGCGATAGCTCTGATATCTGGACCAATATAATTTATCTTCTTCCAAAGCTGCTTTTACAGCGCAATGTGGCTCTTCCAGATGTAGACAATTATTAAACTTACACTGATCTTTCAGTTCAAAAAATTCAGGGAAATAATCGCCTACTTCCTCTTTTTCCATATCAACTACCCCAAACCCTTTAATTCCCGGAGTGTCGATAATTCGCGCTCCAAAATCAAGATCAAACATTTCGGCAAAGGTCGTCGTATGCTGTCCCTGCATATGTTGATCACTAATGGCTTTGGTCTTTAAATCTAAAGCGGGCTCAATAGCATTTACCAAAGTAGATTTCCCAACCCCGCTATGACCGGAAAAAATGCTGGTTTTACCTTGCATCAATGCCTTAACCTCTTCTACATTTTTACCTGTTTTAGCCGAAATACCGATGCACGTATAACCTATATCCCGGTACATTTCTGCCAGGAATTTCACTTCACCAAATTCTTCATCGCTTAAGGTATCAACTTTATTAAAAAGCAGGACTGCTTCGATATGATAGGCTTCACAAGTGACTAGAAAACGGTCTATAAAAGCAGTAAATGTAGGTGGGTTATTTAGCGTAATGACCAAAAAACATAAATCAACATTAGCGGCAATGATGTGGGTTTGCTTGGAAAGATTTACCGACTTACGAATGACGTAGTTCTCGCGATCTTCAATGTCTTTTATGACACCTGTTACTGCATCACTGGTTTGCTCAAGCTCAAAAAACACCTTGTCTCCCACTGCAACAGGATTTGTGCTTTTAATTCCCTGAATTCGGAAACGGCCTTTTATACGGCAATCGTAAAAGTTGCCATCTTCTGCTTTGACGCTGTACCAGCTTCCGGTTGATTTGTAAACGGTTCCTTTCAAATGGTATTTTTACTATTTTAGAAATGTAAAACTACTTTATTTTAAATGAATCAAATTCCTTAATCCCCAAATTCCTATTATGAAAAAATCTACGTTTTTATTTTTATTGTTTGTAAGCTTTAATCTGAGCCTTTTTGCCCAGGTTTTTGAGTATCAAACGGTAACCGTTATTGAATCTATTATCCCAAATGGTCTGGGCAGATCACGTATGATCTCAACGCTTGAAAGCCGGGATTATAAAGAATTTACCTCAGAACGTTCTGAAGAAGACGATTCTCGCAATAAGTCAGACCGAAGCGATATTCGACTTAAGAATTTTGAAGAGACTAAACTTTTAAACCTCTTTAATATAGGTGGTATTCGCTTTCAAAATATCGCGGCTAATGACGCTGTTGTGACTTCAAAAATAAATGCCATGGCCGAAGAAGGCTGGGAGCTCGCTTTTGTAAATAGCGGAGTTGAAAGTTATGGCGGCGATGGTGATGAAAATGGTATTTATGTTACCCGATACATCTTTAAAAGAGTAAAACAGGAATAAAAAAAGGCGCTCAGTGAGCGCCTTTTTTTTATGAGCTTATATCTTAAGCTTCTTCCATTCTGGAGATTTTTTTCTGGTGGTTGATCGACTCCTGGTGAATCGCTTTAAACACGCGAAGAATAAATTCTTCGCTCAGGTTGTGTTGTTCTCCTTCAAGAATCATCGCTCCTAAGATCTCATTCCAACGCTTAGATTGTAAAATCGCTACGTTATTTTGCGTTTTCAGTTCCCCGATTGCATCGGCGATTTTCATACGCTTCCCAAGACTTTCAATCAACTGGTGGTCAACCACGTCAATCTGAGTACGTAGGGTATTTAGCTTATTATTAAATTCTGCCGCAGTACCTTCTTCCTTACGGATTTTAAGGTCTTTCATAATCTGCACCAAAGTAGATGGCGTGATTTGCTGCTTGGCATCACTCCATGCGTTATCCGGATCGTAATGGGTTTCTACCATAATCCCATCATAGTTCAAATCAAGACCGGTCTGGCACAAATCAAAAATGATATCACGACGCCCTGCAATATGGGAAGGATCAAGAATTAATGGAAGATCCGGGAATTTATTCTGAAG
>Ga0098073_1000489_pt1 | contig 13604 bp, 10 predicted proteins | sample 31_taG_FD_75060 | JGI IMG/M metagenome (GOLD analysis project Ga0098073, IMG submission 75060) | Marine viral communities from the Gulf of Mexico - 31_GoM_OMZ_CsCl metaG | ecosystem: Environmental > Aquatic > Marine > Oceanic | place: Gulf of Mexico | collected 2015-07-12
CCATTACCGGTTCGCTTTCTGCAGCTTACGGCATTTTGCCTCAAACCTTTAGACACACCCGGTATTTTGGGCTACAGGAAATTGCTTCAGATGAGGCAATCCTGCCACCCCGCACCGGTCTGGGTGGAACACAGTGGGCAGATAACGACACCTACACCACCACACACCGCCACCTCATTTCATCAGGAAATGATCTGGTAAGCGGTTCGTGGAGCTACCTTACCACAGCTCTATTTAGAACCGTTGCGGCTATAGACGTTTTGCAGCCCCTGGCTGAAACCGGTGATGCTGAGGCTGTTCAGGCACTTGCCGAAATGCGCGCCTTACGTGCGTATGAGAATATGCTGTTTTTAGACAGTTGGGGACTGGCTTTTAAGAAAGAAGCTACTTCAGAAACTTCGACCGTACTTCGTGCTGCTGAAGCGGTTGATTATATAGAAGCTGAATTTTTAGCGTCTTTAGAACACATCAATACCGATAAAGCTCCGGGCAGGATGTCTCAGGCTGCCGTGCATGGTTTTCTGGCAAAATTGTATCTCAATGCTGCCGTATACCGCGATCCTTACGGAACACCAAATTTTACCGATGAAGATTTAAACAACGTGATTACTTATACCGATATGGTGATCAATTCCGGCAACTTTGCTTTGTCTCCGGAATATTTTGACCTGTTTAATGATGAAAACCACGACAATGCCGAGCTTATCTTTGCTCTTGATCTGCGTGGCGTTTTAAATAACGACCACAACCGCTGGGCCTACTGGTCTATGTCTGGCTCCCTGTTTCCCAGACCGGGCGATAAATACCTGAGTATGGATGGTACCGATGGCCCCGCTGCCACTCCGGACTTTTACAAAACCTGGGTAGATGCTTACGGTTCGGTTGATCCTGCCGAGGCTGATGCCCGTTTTTACCAGAAAAATGCACAGGTGCCTGCAGAACTTGAAGATATCTCAGGTCTTACGCCGTATTTCAGAGATACTTTAGGCTTAAAAACTGATAAGGATCATTATTTCCTTGCGGGTGCCGATTTTGAAATCGACCGCGGTATCATTAGGGGTACGATGTGGGCACCCCGTAAAGAAAAGTTCAGATCGGGCGACTTTATGACCGGTTCAGACGGTTCGGGCGAAACCAAATACCGTATTTATCCGTTAGCTGAAGCGCGTGAGAACGGTTCAGATCTTGAAGACATCGTATATTATGTTGATCATATGTTAGACATCAGCATTCAGAATACAAACAGTTATGCCGGTGGTTACCGCTTTGCGAAATGGCAGTTTTCAAAGACTTCACCTAACGGAAATAACTACAGTGATGTTGACCTCATTTTATTACGACTTGCCGATTTGTATTTGATGCGTGCCGAAGCTAAACTGCGTAAAGGCGACAATGGCGGTGCCCTAGCTGATGTAAACACAGTACGTACTTCACGCACGGCAAGACCCGATCAAACACCTAAGCCCTGGACGGCTATCACGCTGGAAACGCTTTTTAGAGAACGCGGTTTTGAGTTTTACTGGGAAATGTCAAGGCGTACAGATCAAATTCGTTTTGGTAAATATGAAGACACCTGGACTTCAAAAACCGATGCTGACGTAAAACACCGCCTGTTCCCGATTCCACAAACGGCTATTGACGGAGCATCCAATACCCCGGGATATCTGGAGCAAAATGACGGATATTAATATGTAGTACATTATTTTTGAAAACGGTGGGGCGCAGGTTCTGCCGTTTCAAATTTTTAAAAATACCGAATGATGATTGTAATGAAGAAAAGCCTTATTTTGCTTAGCGTACTACTGGTAAATACTTGTATTTCAAGGATTATAGCTCAGGAAGCAAAACCCGAAAAACCTTTAAATGTCATCCTGATGATTGGGGACGGGATGGGTATTCCGCAGGTGTCCAGCGCCTTTTACTTTGGTGAGGAGACTCCAAATTTTGAACGTTTTGAAGAAATAGGCCTGCACAAATCCTATTCTACCAGTCATTTAATTACCGACTCGGCTGCCGGGGCAACAGCGTTTTCTACCGGGCAAAAAACTTACAAACGGGCGATTGGGGTTTCAAAAGACACTATTCCACAGGAAACGATTTTAGAGAAGTTGAAAAATGAAGGCTATCAAACCGGATTGATCTCGCTTACCTCAATAACACATGCTACTCCGGCATCCTTTTACGCGCACGTTAAAGACCGGGATATGCACGAAGAGATTGCAGAACAACTGGCAACCGCAGACGTTGATTTTTTAGCGGGAGGAGGACGTAAATTTTTCAGTAACCGCAGTGACGGAAAGAACCTTTTTAACACGCTAAAGGAGCATAATTACAATCTTGACACCCTTAAACTGGGCAGTTCAAAACCCGGAATGCGTAACGCGTTTATCATTGAAGACGAAGGGCTTCCGTCTAAAATAAACGGGCGTGGTGACTTTTTAAAGGAAGCCAGTCTTGAGGCGCTTGATTATTTTGGCAAAGCCGAAAAACCTTTTTTCCTGATGATTGAAGGATCGTATATAGACTGGGGCGGACACGATATGAACCCAGAAATGATGATCAGCGAGGTAGCCGATTTTGATAAAACTCTGGGCGCAGTACTCGATTATGTAGAAAGCCATCCCAATACCCTGCTTGTGGTAACCGCAGATCATGAGACCGGAGGAGCCAGTATTGGCAAGTACTATAAACTGGATGCTGAAACCGGCAAAAAAACCGAAGTACCCGAAAAAGTCGCGGTGTACTTTATAACCGATCAGCACAGTGGCGAACTCATCCCTGTTTTTGCGAAAGGCAAGGGAGCTAAAAATTTTAAAGGCATCTATCAAAATGCCCAGATTTACCATAAAATATTAAAAGCGATTCATGAAAATTAGTGAGGCATTAAAAACTCTGGCGCTGTTGGCTATTGTAGTCTTTAGCGATGCAATATTTGCTCAGCAACCCAGTACGTATCAGGTGCATTCGCATAACGATTATGCACAGGAGTTTCCGTTTTGGGGAGCTTATGTTGGCGGCGCGGCAAGCATCGAAGCAGATGTGTTTTTAAAGAACAATATACTTTACGTGACACACAGCGAAGCTGAAATCCTTCCCGAAAATACGCTCGAGCGTCTCTATTTGCAGCCTTTAGCCGGGCTGGCCCGCACCGGTGATTTGCGAAAGCTTCAGTTGCTTATCGATATCAAATCAGATGCAGAATCTACTCTGGAGGCTTTGGTACAAAAGCTTCAGGACTATCCGGTCCTTACACAGTCTGAAAATTTAAAATGGGTTATATCAGGCAACCGGCCTAAAGCTTCAGCCTATAAAAACTTTCCTGACTTCATAGAATTTGATCATCAGGAACTTGACGATCTGGAAACAATTGATCTAAGTCGTGTAGGGCTAATCAGTGTTGATTTTAAAGACTATTCAGTATGGAATGGCTTTGGCAATATGGTCGCCTCCGAGCTGAAAAAAGTTAAAGAAGCTATTGCAAAAGCTCAGGCGGTTGATAAACCCTTTCGGTTTTGGGGAAGTCCCGATACTAAAATTGCCTGGACCCGATTTGCAAATCTCGGCGTGGCGTATATAAACAGTGATGTGCCTGCACAGGCGGTCTCTTATCTTAAAACCTTAGATCAAAACACCTATGTAAATACAAAGAAGGTTGAGGTGTATACGCCTGATTTTTCATTTAATTATATGGATAAACCCGTGAATGTAATTTTGATGATAGGTGATGGTAACGGGCTGGCGCAGATTACTTCGGCGCAAATCGCTAATGGAGGAAATTTAACGCTAACGCAGTTGCAGGATATAGGTTTTTCTAAAACAGCTTCAACAGATGATTTAGTAACCGATTCTGCTGCCGGGGCTACGGCGATGGCAACCGGGACCAAAACGCACAACCGTGCCATAGGCGTAAATCAAAATGATGAGAAGCTAAAAAACATAACAGAAATCCTGAGTGCCCGGGGTTTTACAAACGGCATTATTACCACCGATGCGATTGACGGCGCCACACCGGCGTCGTTTTATGCACACCGCAGGGAACGCGATGATGCCGAGGGGATTTTGTCAGATCTGTCAACGAGCGGTGTCGACTTTTTTATTGCGGGAGGCCGCTCAAAAGCTGCTTTGGTGCCTGATATCTTTAAGGTCTTGCAATTAGATGATTTTGTCGAATTGAATGGTAAAACCGCCATTTATATAGGCGAAAACAAAGTGCCTTCTATCGCTCAGGGTCGGGGAGATCTTCTCGCTCAAAGTGTTGAGCAGTCTCTCGAAATTCTTGAAAAAGAGCGGGAGCCCTTTTTTATGATGATCGAAGCGGCACAGATTGACAGCAACGGGCATGCTAACAACACTGCCGGTATTGTACAGGAGATGCTTGATTTTGATGAGACTATTGCCATGGTCCTCCGGTTTGCCGATAAGACCAAAAATACTCTTGTGGTTATTACCGCAGATCACGAGACTTCAGGTTTTGGAATCATTAGCGGAGATATCAAAACCGGCGAATTGCACGGCGAATTTCTTACTACCAATCATACCGGAATTATGGTGCCCGTTTTTGCATACGGTCCCCAGGCTCAAAAGTTCAGAGGAGCTTATGAAAACACGGAAATTTTTCAGCGTATTCTGAAAGCGCTTTAAATAGTCCCATAAAAAAACGGGTGCGCATCTTTTAAAATGTGCACCCGTTTTATTTTGATAGAATCTGGTTTAGGCCGGTACAGCTTCTGCTGATTTGGACGTGCTTACCGAAAAATCAGTTTCAGCAGTGTGCCAATTTATTCCTTTCGCATAGCGCAATACTTCATCATTTTGCTGCGGATCCATTACCAGCAGGTGAATCCATTTATTGTCGAGCAGATTCTTAATCTGTGGATTATCGATCAGGATTTGCGACACGCGTGCTACAGGTGCCTGTATCAATACCGAAAGGCGAAGCGGAAGGTGGTACAATTCGTCATCTGCGGTAAAGAGTGATTGCAGGGGTAAGCCTACTTTTAAGTCGCCGCCGTTACCTTGCACGACACCAAATTTACCCGTGATGTTGTGGGTGATTTTAGAACCGCCACCATACTGCTCATTATCAACAGCCGAGAAATAATAGTGGTTGTTGATCCATTGGGTTACGGTCATCGGGCCTTTCATAATAGCTTCAAGCGCTTTGCCTTCTGTATCGTTTTTCCAGTTGTAGGAGTGCAGGAAACACTGCCCGTCAAGATCTATATTTTGGGTTAAAGCTCGCGGCCCAATAACAAAACCGGCATTTTTAGACAAGCCCCATTCCGGGCGGGTTTCACTCCAGTTATAGGCTTTTTGGAGCACTTTAATCTGTGTATTACCTGTAGATTGAAAGCTTTCAGCATTTGCGGTTTGGTGTGCTTTTTTCAGACTTGCTTTTAGAGGTGCTAAGCGTGCTTGCTCCTCCTGCGTAAAGCTGCTGTCAAACAATTCGAGCGCATTTGTAGTTGTGTTGTGCTCTGCACCTACAAACAAGGTGTCCTGTGGAATGGTAATCCCGTACTCCTTTTTCAATTGCTGTTTGACCTCAGGTAGGTTGGCCAGCAAGGCCAGCATACGCGCATTGTGTCTCCCCGGGCTTGCCGCACAGGCCCCACAATCAAGGCTTGAGCTAAACGGGTTGTTGGCTGAGTGGCTTCCGTGACCGGCAAAAACAACCACAGGTGCAAAAGTCGTCCAACCCATAAGATCAAAGGCATTTTTTACGATGGCTGTTTTTTCAGCAAGGCTGATGTTTAGAATGGCCTCATCTCCGTGAGCATTTTTATGCATTTCGGGTTCGCAGCAGGATTCCATATCATTTGCATTTCGCTTCCTGCTTTTATAAATACTTGCAGGAAACAGGGTGCGGCCCAGTAAGGCTATCCCGTAGAATAAACCGGAACCTTCCACAAAACCAAAGGCAGACGGCAGCATATTTTTCATACGCTTAAAAGCATATTCTTTAAAAAGTCTCAGGCGGTTTTTCTGCTCGTATTTTTTAAAGGCTGAATGGTGCTCTTCGCGAGGTTTTTCGGTAACCGTGTAGGCTGACTCCACAATGGGAGGGCAGGCTTTGCGCGTGATACCGTCGCGGGTACTTTCATAATCCATGGCGATACCAAAGAAACCGGCGTAACCAAAGGTCTCATAATTGCCCTGTGCTTCAATATTGCGACGAATGGCCTCTGAACGGGTATCTATACAAAATACCAGTTGGGCATCGGGGCGCACCTGTTCTTCCTTCCGCTTTGCGGAAATACCACTTTCTTTAAGGTTGCTTACCAGATTTTTTTGCCAGCTCTGTTCCCAGGCCTTAAGCCACAGGTATTGCAGTTGCTGCGTGGTATCTTCTGCTTTGGTTTCTTCTTTTTCGAGTAAAAACGGAAGGTTAAGGCGATCGCAGGTCCAAAGACGTGCAGCCAGATACTCTTCCAGGTTTATGGGGAATTCCTGTTGCCATTCTGTAGCTGCTGCCGCACGTTGCTTGATATAGCCCGTCCATCCAGGCAAGGCAGATAAATGACGGGTAAAGATCTCCTCCTGCTCTTCGGGAGTGTATCCAAGAAGTAGGTTTTCTAAGGCTTCCCAGGGAGTTTTCGGCACTTCTTTAAGAGGTATTCTTCCAATTTCGGTGTCGTAGATTACCAGATGCCTCCAGGCGGCATAAAAACCTTCGGTTTTAAACGGCATGGTCCATTCTGCCAGGCCTTCATCCAGAAAGGCGGCAAGCCATTTTACCATAACGCGGTCCAGCTCCTGATAGGTGTTTGCCTCGGGTTGTAGTTTTTGGCTTTCTAAATAATCGAGATAATAGTCCGCAGGTTTTTTAAATCCCTCATTTCTTAAAAGGCTTTTTAAAATTGAAGCATCAATTGTTCCATGTTCCCAGGCCCTGCGAAATGCTTTAGCATTAGGTAACGCCCGTGCAGAACGGTATTCTTCGGCTAAACGGCCTGCTTCCTTAAAACTTTTGTTTTCGTAACCCGTAAGCGGATTTGAAGCTACAAATGTGTAAAGCGGCCAGGTATTGCCTACAGCGTGGGATGCGTTATTGATATGGTGAGCCAGTTGTTGATTCATAATTATTTAGATTTAGAAAGCAAAACAGTTTTTTTATAGGGTTGCGTCAGGTTGAGCAGCTTGACATACAACCACGGCAGTCTGTGGTACAGTCCCAGTTTCATCGCAAAAAAGCCAATCAGGAAAATGATACCAAAAATGATTTGAGGCCAGGACAGGGGTAAGGCCTGCTCTGGTTTTGGCAGATCGCGCATCAGGAAGGTGATGCCGTTGTAAATGAGTGCGTATGCACCAATCCCCAGAAAGAACAATACCGGAGGCAAAACCGTTTTTTGCAGGGTGCTCAGGCTTTTTTCCTTTACGATGTTGTAGGTCGCCTGTCCTACCGTGATGGCGACGATGAGCGTTAAGAACACACTGCTATTCAGATTAAGACCTTTACCGGTAAGTACGGCAAAGAGCATCGCTCCCAGAATTCCGTAAATCAGTACCACAACAGCCTGTAGCGGCTTGATGTGCAGATGCGGTGCCTTTTCAGGTTTGCTTTGTGCAATTTCTTCTCCAGAAGAAAGAAAAAGGTAAGCTTTATAAAAGCCGTGCAGGATTAGGTGTGCGATAGCCGCATTGAAAAAACCGAGTCCGCACTGCATTATCATAAATCCCATTTGTGCAATCGTAGAGCAGGCCAGTTTTTGTTTGACGTGCACCTGAAGCAACTTGGCGAACTGAGCGATAATCGCAGTAAGCCCACCTATGATAAACAAGAGTGTGAGTGTGTTTGAGGCAAAAAGTACTGTGGCAAAAAGCGTGAGTAAAATCCCTGAACCGTTTACAAAACCGGCGTGCATCAGGGCTGAAGCTGGAGTAGGTGCGGTCATTGCACTCATCAGCCAGCGGTGAAAAGGGTAAATCGCAGATTGTACCAGCGCTGCCAGTATAATCAACAGTGCCGCGGGCAGGGTAATGTACTTGGGTGCGCTGGCCACAGCAACCGAAAGTCCACTAAGGGTTTGCTGCCCTGTGTACAGGGCAAGCCCAATAACAGCAACTCCCAGAAACAAACTTCCGGTAAGAAAATAACTCAGGGTAAAGCGCGAGGCTGCACGGGCTTCTGCCCAGTCTTTGTCAATACCGATTAATCGCGACATTAAAACCCCCATAAGCAGCCAGCTAACTACCAGGAGCGCCAGGTGATTGGCCACCACCAGAAGCATTACGGTCGCAGTAAAGGTTAACGTAAGCACCATAAAGCGGCTGTGGTATCTAAAGCCTTTCAGGTAGTTGGCAGCGTATGTGCTTACCACAGCCCCAAAAAAAGTAACCGTAGTCCAGATTAAAAGGCTAAAGTGATTAAACGTAATCCAATCGCCGGCCTGTACATACAAACTGCTGTTGGCCATCACAACCAGACCTGTGAGATTGGCAGCAAAAAGCAACCAAAGTAACAGGCTAACCACACGAGCTGCAGCATTGGTTTTACCGGTTGCAGAACCTGAATTTAATTTAAGGGAATACGTGATGTTTTGCGTGCTCATGTTTACCAATTAAAGGGTTTTTGGGAGGTTTTTTCGTTTGAGTAATCCGGGTTTTGAAACTTGATTATTAAAACCATCAGGATGATACCTGTGCCCAGAGTCAATTTTTCAGAGAGAACCGGATTTTTGACGATTTGATCTGCAAAAGCTGCACTCAGCAGGAGCAGCATCAAAAACCCGGCTTGTAAAATGTGTAGAATCTTCATCAAAGTTGTTTTAGGAATAAAAAATTACAGCGCGGTGATTTTTATACTTCCATCAACTTTGAGGCGGGTTTTGTCCTGTGCATATTGGTTCAATAATTTTTGTGCTCTGGCTTTTTCGGCTTCCAGCGCTTCAATTCTGGCGTTGATTTTATCGCTGTCCATCGTATGGTCTTTTTCCCAGATCTGTAATTTCCTGATTTTGTGGAAATTGATTTTTTCATCAAGCAGATTGAGAATTACAGTTGAAGCTTCTGCTGCTGTGAATTCGCCGTCAATAAGCTGAAGCGTCTCTGTTTTAGGGGTTGTAGCCGTGTTTTGTTCAGTTTTCATACTTGAGATTTAAAAGTTTTATTTTGAGTTCGGGTGCAAAGTTTAAATATTTGAAGCATAAGTTTTTATTTATATTTGTTATCAAATACATTAAAATTTTTTATGAACTATACTTTGCATCAACTTCAAATTTTTCAAAAAATCGCCGAATTGAAAAGTATTACCAAGGCATCAGAGGAGCTGCATCTCACGCAACCCGCTGTTTCTATTCAACTTAAAAACTTTCAGGACCAGTTTCCCATTCCCCTGACTGAGGTGGTAGGCAGGCAGCTTTACGTCACCGATTTTGGGATGGAAATTGCACGGACGGTTTCGAAAATTTTAACAGAAGTAGATGCGATAAATTATAAAACACGGGCATTTCAGGGCGAAATTTCGGGCCGATTGACCATTTCAATTGCTTCAACCGGTAAATATGTAATGCCTTATTTTTTAGCTGGATTTATGCGAAAACATCCCGGGGTCGATCTGGTGATGGATGTGACCAATAAGTCTTTGGTAGTAGAAAGTCTGGAGCGTAATGCTGTAGATTTTGCGCTGGTTTCGGTTTTGCCCGAAAAGCTTAAGGTCAATACCATATCGCTTATGCCTAATAGCCTGTATTATGTCGCCAGCAGTGATTTTGACATTGCCGACGGGGAATCTGATGAAGTGCTTTTTGAGAAAATGCCACTTATTTACCGCGAGCCGGGATCGGCCACGCGCAATGCAATGGAAAATTTTATTGCCCAGCGTAAATTCAGCATCACCAAAAAAATGGAATTAACCTCAAATGAAGCCGTTAAGCAGGCTGTACTCGCAGGATTGGGCTGCTCTATCATGCCTGTAATAGGCCTGCGCAACGAACTTAAAACTCAAAAAATAAAGATTGTTCCCGTGGAGGGTCTGCCCATCAATACTTTTTGGAATCTAATTTGGTTACAGTCCAAAAACCTGTCACCTGTAGCCAAAGCTTTCGTTGAATATTTGGAGTCTGAAAAGGAGGCTATTATCCAAAGACATTTTGATTATCTCAATCGGGAAGATTAGGTTATTCCCATAAAAAAGCTTCCTAAAGCAAAAGCTGAGGTTTTTGTAAAACCAATCTGAATAACAAGCGAAGACTCAAACGTTTTCTTAGAAAAAAGTTGAACTGAACTCAATATTTAGGCAAAACAGGTGTTAAAGTTATAATTTTGCCAACTAAAAGCCGTTTTGGAGAAATTACCATCAAAATCAGGATCATTCCGTTTACCTTTTTTTATTCTCAAAACAAAGCGGTTTTGGTGTGCCTGGTTCCTTACGCTCTTTTCCAGCTTATGTCCCGCCCAGCAGATCTACGAGGGCCATTATGAAGTAGATGATTTTTCAGGCACAGCGACTTACACCTATACCCTTAAAGAAGGCGACACCCTGAAAAATGGCCCCTTTTCGTTTCAGCATTCCTCTCAGGAAAATCTGGATCCCATCGAAATAAAGGGACAGTTTAAAAATAATATTCCGGTGGGTTTATGGGAATATACCCGTGGGAATTACATTCCGCATGAAGAGAAAGAGTTTGTTGATTTTTCTTATGTAACCAAACTTGATGGAGTAAAAGAAAGCATAAAAGGGAATTACCTTGAAGGAGTGCCGGATAGTATCTGGACTATTGAAGTCGATAGCATCAGGGGTTCTAAGTTGGCTGCAAATCAATTTAAAAGTGCGATCACCTATAAGCAGGGAATCCCTCAGTTATCCTTTACCATAGAGACTGCTAAAAATTTGCTTGCGGGCAGGCTCTTGCGCAATGGTTATGCACACGATACGTGGACGTTGTTTACTAAAGATGGCATCGATGAGCTTGAAAATTGGGTGTTTGATAATGCGGTTCTGAAAGAAGTTCGCATACGCATCAATGACAGTGTCAATAAGGAAATAGCTTTTGATTTGGAAGGGGTTGAAGATGTTGAGCTTATTGATCTGGATGAAAATTACCTGACCATAATGGAGTTTGCTTTGCAAGATCGCGATACAACACATGTGTTTGATCACGGATTAAGCAGTTTACTTAAAGAGAATGCCGCACATCAACATCAGGTAGAGCATACCATGGCTGGCCTTGGCGCAGCGGTCAAAATGGCAAGCATGAAAGTGCAGGTGCCGAGGTATGACCTGTCACGTGAAGAAGAAAAGAATCTGGATGCAATAGCAGAACACTATCAGAAGTCCCAGTCTATAACTAATACGGTGCTCAGTGATACTCGTCTCATATTAAAAAAACTCACAGATCAGGAAGTTGCGTTGTACTATAATGCTGCTGAAGATATACAGCAAAGGTATTTGAAAGAGCTTGGAAAACTGCTGAGGTATAGAGAAGATAAAGTTGTTAGATATATTGAGCGCGATGTCCTGATCAAAGGTCTGTGGCCATCGGGATTACCTCCCAGGGTGGTTGTAAGTAAAGATACCTCCGGACGTGAAATACCTTACCCAATACAAACAGACTTAACCTATTCAAGTGAAGCAGACAATCTGCAGGAGGTTGAGAAAATGGCTAATTTTGTACAAACTGTTCTCTCCGAAATCCAGGACAAATTAGGGCTCTCTCCAGATGCTTCGAAGTCCCAAAATGACTTCAATTCTACAGAAGAAGAGTTGGTCACCCAGGCCACGCAACTTAAAACCCACATTGATTCTATCGCTACAATTCAGCGCGATGATATTAAAAAAACCTTGTTGGCGTTACAAGAAAATACAGATCAGCAATTGCAGCAGTATGCCCTAACAGCTCAGGACAGTGTAGAAGCTAAAGGTAGAAAAGCACGGGAACTCAACACCTGCTTTACCCAAAAGCGAGAGTTGGTTGATCTTTTGATTCAAATACCAGATCAGCAGCAAAAGCTTAAAGAAGAATATACCGAAGAGGTATATGTGATATTTACCGCCACCATAATGGATGAACAGGTAAAAAAACGCATTATCAATGCTTATAAGGAGCAGATACTTCCTTATCTCCTCAAACAAGTGCAGGAAGGTTTATCCTGTTCTGAGATTCAAGCCTGGATTACCACATACGAAGCTGTGCAGGATCGCTTGTACCAATTGCGTAAAGAAGATACCGGCCGCCTGGAGCGGAAGTTAAAACGAGAAGATGATCCCAGAGAAGTTCTTAAGCTTTTGGGCATTACCCAATAAAGACTGTATATGCTTTCACAGAAAATAATATCTCCTTTCTTAGTGTTGCTTGCTCTAAGCTTTGTCAATCCTGTAATGAGCCAGGATGAACCGGATGCAGAAGTTGAGGTAGAAGAGCGGTATTCAAAATTTAAGGAAGTCAAGCGAAAATTCTGGTTTAATACGTACGGGAATATTCGCATCTCAAAACGTTTGTTTTGGATTGCGCAGACGCATCTTCGATTTGAAGAAACAAGCACTACTCCCTACGTGGGCCAGATCGCGCAGATTTATAACAGGCACGCCATCGGGTACATTTATGATAAAAAGACCAATTTTGCTTTGGGCGGTGTATTGCGACTCAATTTTAATACAGACCCGGACAGCGAGGGCCCAAATTTATTGCCCGAATACAGAATATGGCATCAGTACCAGTTTGCGATGCCGGTCTATAGCGCGATGGCGTATCACAGGTTACGCATTGAGCACAGATGGTCAAAGAGTTTTGGAGAGGAGGATGAATTTATTTTCAGGAATCGCTATCGCTATATGTTCAGGCTCAAAATACCATTAAATAAACCCGCTCTTCAACCGGGAGCATTTTATCTTGCCCCGGAATCAGAATTGATTTTACAGAGTGGCAAACAGGTTATTGATAGCCCTGTAGAAGATGTGCGATTGAATACCACTTTAGGCTACATATTAAGTCCCAGACTCACAGTTGCTGCCGGATTTATGTACAGTTTTGGTCAAACCCTGGATGACGGTTCTGTTTACAATCAAAATTATACCTTTAGGATGCACGTGTATTTTTCACCAGATTTACGCAAGGTTAAGAATAAACTACCCTCAATTCATTTTAGGGATTAGTGACGAAAGTTTACGGGTATTGGAGCTCAACGGTTACGCTAGCCGGTTGTTAATACCAAAATTTTAATGAACTTATGAAAAAGATTTTACCCTACATACTCGCGAGCATTGCCACAGCTGTGGCTCTGTATTTTTTTATAGAAAATCAGAGTCTCAAAGAAAATGCTGGCGCTCATGAGCAAGGAGATGCTCTGGGAATGTCTGTGGAGCAGCGTAACGCAATTGCCCGTGCAGATTCATTGCTTCTGTCAGGGTCCTATGAAGAAGCTCAAAGTGCATACGATAGTTTACCCGAAAGCGTGGGGCTTGAAAGGGAATTACGCCGCAGGATTTCTACTAAAATCCTAAAAATGGATAACCAATTGCGCCACACTAACAACAAGGCAGCAAAAGAAAATAGCTCAGATACAATTGATGCGAAAAATTCTGATTTTGATTTACAGGATGTGGATTCTCTGAGTTTTGCGTTGACTAAAGCCCAGTTGGAGCTCAAGAATATCAGAATGCA
>Ga0098073_1000494_pt1 | contig 13456 bp, 28 predicted proteins | sample 31_taG_FD_75060 | JGI IMG/M metagenome (GOLD analysis project Ga0098073, IMG submission 75060) | Marine viral communities from the Gulf of Mexico - 31_GoM_OMZ_CsCl metaG | ecosystem: Environmental > Aquatic > Marine > Oceanic | place: Gulf of Mexico | collected 2015-07-12
CTATCAAGTTCAAACTTTGGATAAACTTTGAGATCATACTTAAATCTATTAAGAGAGTTTCCATTATAGTCTTCTATAATTTTATTCTCTGCTTCATAATATGGAATATTAAATAGCTCAGATACAATGCTAACTTTATTACCTTGTTTTCCTGTAGAAAAATCTTTATAAAAGTATTCTCTTTTATTCTTATCTACATATAAAAACATACTTGGAGTCCTTTCATTAGGATTCCAAATAGAAGTTATTCTTAATCTTTGACCTGTTAATTCTTCTTTTAATCCCAAATAGTGTTGAAATACCCAGTAACTGGGTACATCATTTATACTTAAAACTAAATTTTTAGTGCTTAACATAAGAAAAAAAGGGGGACAAGCCCCCTCTTAATTAAAGATCAAAATCACTACCACTAGAAACAGTTTCAAAATTGCTTGAAGAAGGTGTAGTTTCTTTCAACTTCTTAATATGATATTGCTCATTGAAAGGCATTACATCAACACCTAAAGCTGTTACGCTAGAATTATATTTATTTGATTTAGGAACAAATAAATCATGATTAATGTAACCAGCTTCATTTCTCCATTCTTTGCCGCCGAGACAAATATTAAAATATCCGGAATTAACTAAAATTCTTTTTGCTTTATCTACAAAGTCAAAAACATTTTCAGCCTGAATTTCATCTAATTCATCTCTTTTACCAACAGCATTAGCTAAAATTGCAAATGCTTTACCAATTTCAACTTCATGATTAATTTTTCTGCCATCAGGTAAAACAGTTGATGCAAAAGGATATGCACTCAATCTAGCTCTACCAACTTGACCAAGATATCTTGGACTTGCAGGATTTTTTGGATCTTTTAGAAATCCTTGAAAATCATTACCAACTGGTTCTGTTTCTAAAAATAGATACACATTGTAAGCATTCTGATCATAAGGCATTGCATCAATCCTTATGTCATTAATTTTAACAACACGGTTACCTACTTCAATAACTGGTTTTACACCAGAAGTTTCAATCGAAATGTTTTTAGTACTTATCATAATTATTCATTTTCGTATTTAAGGATACACTCTTTTACAAATTTTAAATCATTCGGGATATATTCATTTTCAAACATACCCATTGGAGTTTTACAAGTAGTTTCGCCATCAGTTCTTGTAGCAAATACATATTCTAATTGACCATCTTCATGCTTTAGAACTTTACCAAAAAGAACAATAGAAAACAAGCCCTCTAAAGTAAGAGAATTATCAACCATTTTACCGATTGTTTTAGCTTTTATTTTTCTCTTACCATTCATATCCGTGATATCTTCGGAATGTGTTAAGAAGAAAATATAAAGATCATCTCTTAAATCTTTTGGCAGTTTAGCTACTTGAGCTAAGTTAGCAGCAATTTGTGTGAATTTATCATAGCCTTTTTCATTTGCTTTGTCAAAATATTCAAAGCTGGACATATATTGCCAATCATCTATAATTAGATTTTTGACATGCGGCATTTTATCACTCACATGTTGCATAGCTCTATACACACCAGATCCACTGGAAACATTAATAAGATTGCCTTTAGGATTTTCTTTGTCTAAAACACTGTATTTGTTTTTCCATCCTTTAAAAGGCAACGGCTTATTAGCAATATTAATAATCACAGTTTCTTTAGGATCTAAATTGCGAATAGCAGTTGATTTGCCAGAGCCAGACTCGGCAATAATTAAAACAGATTGAGCCATTATTTATTTTTTAAATAATTTGAGATAAGAATATTAATACCTCTGAGTAATTCGGTAAGTTCATCCTCTTCACCAAAGTTAATAAAATTATCTAAAACTCTATCGTTAAATGTTATATCACTAATTGGCTTTAATTCAGACACAGGAACAAGAACTCTTTCATAACCATTCTTGTCTTTAGTCATTTCATATTCTTCTCTCCAGAAAGGATTGTGCTTATAGATATATAAGGTCCGTTTAGAATCTTTTGGATTATAATCTACATCTACAAATTCAATATAGTGATCTTGATTTTTCTTCAACTCACTTGGGAATAATTGAATATACAGCTCATCTTTACCTCTTGGTCTATAAGCTAATTTAGGATTATAATAAGGATTTTCAATTTTGTTTGTTTTAAAGAACTTCTCATGGTCTTTAAACAACTCGCTGATTGTTTGATTTCTAGCTTCTTTAGTCATAATAATTATTTTTTATCGGTTGGTGGTGTTTCCATTTCATCAACTTCCATGTTTTCAAAACGAGCTTTAAAGAAACTCATTCTTGTGTCACCATTTCTAGCTTTCAAAAAGTGAAAAACCAATGTTCTATCATCTTCAATAACATATCTATCAGGCCCATAGAATCTTATCTTTTGCTTTGCCGGTCTATTTATACCAATTAATGTATCGGCATGTTGAAGCATAGCATCAGAACCAAATATGTCAGATTCAAGAATATAATTACCATATTTACCATCTACAGCTCTATCCGGATTATCAATATTTCGATTTAGTTGAGATAAAACTATAAACATGCATGGATATTCTCTTTTAGCTTGTGTAAAAAATTCACCAAGCTCAAAAAGCATATCAAGTCTCGATGATTGATATGGTGATAATTTTACCAGAATAGTATGATCAAGTGTAATAATTACTTTCTCATCCTTAAAAGTGTTCATATAGGAATCTAATTGTTCCCGCATTTTATTAACTGTTAGCGGAGTACTAATTATATCTATAGGATTTTTAACTTTTTGTCTGGCATATTCATAGCACTGATTAATTAAAGAATCACTTATTTTTTTATTTGTGCTACACAGTTCTTTATAAGTTTTGCCTGTAACTGCAGAGAACTCTCTTAGTGCTGAAGTTCTACCAACCATTTCAAATTGAAATTCTAATACTCTAAACTTATCATTAGGATTTAGAATAAATGATTCTCTTACAATTTGATCTTTGATTAGTGTTTTACCAGAACCAGGTCTTCCTCCAATTACAGTAAGTGTATTCCATTCAAGCCCATCAGTAGTAGCATCATTAAACTTTGGCCAAGGAGTATATATAGATTTTTCCTCACCGGATTGTCTTTTCTTCATATACACTAACGCCTCAGTAAATGAGTTACGTTGAGGAGACCACATCTGAACAAAACTCATACAACTTTTTCTTTAAAGTGATTAGATACAGTTGATACACCTTCTCTAATCATGTCACAATAATCAGCAAGCTCGGATTTTTTAACTTTATTTTTATCTTGTTTAGAAATAAAATATTGACTTGTCATCATGTACATGTAGTTGTTTTCTTTATACTCTGCAACGTACATACTAGCCGCTTTATGTATTTCTTCCCAAGTATAATCATAAGTCTCAAAAAACCATTTAAAAGCTTCACCTAAAGCTTTTGTATTGTTTCTTGCTGGTTTACCGCTAGGTAATTTAATCGAAGGAAATGTGTTTCTATAAGTTTCTATATTATCAGAGAAATTCTCACCCATTAACTGAGCGTTAGTTTTCTTTTTAGAAACTTTAAAATGAGAATCTAAATCCTCCATTAAAGCTTTGCCTTTATCAGTAATTGATATAACATTCTTACCGGATTGCTGCTTAATTAAAATAAACCCGGATTCAAATAATTGACTTATTGCTTTTTCAGTTTCTACATAAGGTGTGTTTATTTTTTGATCTAAAGAATAGAGCATTAAACAATTGTTTGGTGAAATGCCATGCTCTAACATTTTTATAAATATATCCCACATAAAAAATATTTTACCAGATTATTGGCTCTTTATCTAATTGCAATAGCTCATCGTTTATCTTTTTAAATAAATCATTGCTATTCCAATTACCACCAGAATAGGCTGCAGATGCAGGATGTGGAGCTTTTAGTATTATTTGATTGGAAAGCATGTACTTCCAATCTTCTGCTTTTTTACCAAGCAGAACAATAATAAGATTTTTTTTGTACTTATTTAAGTACTCTAAAAACTTTTTAGTAAAATTATCCCATATGTGGTAGTGAGTACCAATCCCGTTAACTCGACATGTAAGAGCTGTATTAAACATTAATACACCTTGCTCTGACCATCTAGATAAATTGGGATTTCTATCATAATCAGCATATAGTTTTTCAATCTCATTGAAAATATATCTCAATGATGGTTGTTCTTTCATAGTTTTACTACAACTAAAAGATATTCCGTCTGCAACACCTTCTTGTGGATATGGGTCTTGACCAATAATAACAACTTTTAATTTATCTTCTGGACAATTAAAGAATGCACTAAACATATCCTTTAAAGGTGGTGTAAATTTGTGACCACCATCTAATTCATTTGCTAAATCAGATAATATAACAGGGAAATCTAGTTGATTAAAAAACCAATCTAAAAATCTCCAATTGCTATCATTAGCTTTTTTAGTTAATTTTTCTACAATTTCTGGTACATTTATTTCAACAGTTTTCATATATTTGTTTTCTAAATAATAAACATGTCTGAAAAAATAAAAATTGGCAATTCATACGATCTATCTAAAAACATAACCGGTATAGAAATTAATCCTGGTTTTATTTTAGGTTTAGAAAATGTGATTATTCGCTACATAACTCAGATTCATGAAGATCCTGCAGCATTAGTATCCTTATTCAAAAAGTTTACTAAAGTAATTACTGGAGAATTAAGTCCAGAAGAAGCAAACTTAAATGAGATTGAATCTGAAATTTATACCTTATTTGCAATACAACAAGTATTGAAAGCATACGCTCACAATCAAGGTCTTGTTAAAGATTCTGATGTTCAAATAGAAAAAGTTGTAGTAGAAGAACTATTATCAGAATTTTCACAAGGTAATATGGATAAAGTAAAAGAGATTACAGAAACAATCTCTAAAATTATGGATGACCTTACTCAATCGTAGATATAATCCAGTCTTCTAGTTCATTTATTGTTTCTTTGGATGGTGCATTGTTAAAATGTTCCCATTCAAATTCTGCATCTATTTCAACATCACAACTTGGTGGGTCATCATAGCTGCCGTTAAAAACATTTGTTTTATGTAATTGATAAGTACATTTTGCTTCTGAATGGACTCCATCTCCTATTATTTCATATATAACATAATCACTGGCCCAATCCACTAATTCTTTTCTCATCTTAATTGAATTTCATTAAAGTCACCAATTTGAATACAAGACTGTATAGCAAGATTTAAATCATCTTTTGTACAGTCAGCAAATGATTTTACATTCTCTCCATCAAAGAGACCTGCATGCTTTTTAATAACTACTTTCATTTCATCAAAAGTATAGCCAAGATTTAGAGCTAATTCTCTAATCATTGCATGCACTCTTGATAATTGGGATAATGAAGGCTTATCATCACCTATAATGCTTATATAAATTTCTACCTTAGATCCCTCCGGAATACTATCTAAAAAGTTCTTATATCGATTCTGATGGGCATCTCCAGGAAATTTTAGCTTACCGCTCTCTTTAGTAAGATTAAAACTCGCGTGATTTATCATTTATTGATGTTTGTTCGTCACCTGGGTCTGAAACTATATAGTCATAATTACAATTAGTGCAAATCATATTATCAGCATTAACATGTACTAACTTCGAAGATTTACAGTTAGGACATGTAATAGAGGAAGAATAATCTTCCTCCCGTTGTATAAATTGCTCTTGAATAATCATAAATAAATCTTTCATTCTACCCATTTTATTTTGTTTTTATCAAATGATTCTAAGGCTTTATTAATCCAAGATTCATCTACGGTATTTTTATAACACAATATATGGCATGTTGCAGTATCATTAGGATTTAGTCTTAATAATCTACCAATTCTTTGAGCTGTTTTTCTCTCATTACCATAAGCATGCATAATAATACCTTCTTTAAGATTGGGTATTGTAACACCTTCACTTAACTGCAAAACACAAGAAAGCTTATTTATACTTCCTTCACTAAACATTCTTAAGTTTTCCTCTGAATCAGGATTTTGAGAATGATAACTATATGGATATATTCTATCAGCTTGTTCTTGTGTATTAGCAAATATTATACACTTCTCGTTTATAGAGTCTAAAAGTCTTTCTACATAGCGTTCTTTAGTTTTATAATCCATTAAAGCTCGCATACGCATAATACTTGCCATCTGCCTATCTTTTGGAGTAGCAGCATTCTCTAATCTTCTTGAGAAGTATATATAATCATCATATTCTGAAGTAAGCCAGGTACCACCATTTTTATTCTTTTTGACATGATTTCTATATGTACCTAAATTTAATTTATGTACAATAATCTTGTAGTCATTAAGAATGTTTTGTTCTGTTGCATCATCTATTGAAAAACTATATACAATTGGACAGTATGTATCCACCATTATATATTTTTCAGAGAATGAATTAACAGGAGGTGTACCTGTCAATCCTATAATTTGCCCAGTAAAATTCCTTAAAAATGCACTATGACTGTTCAAAAGATTGTGACACTCGTCAAGATAAATAACAGTATAGTCAGCAGGATTCTTTTTGTTTAAAGATAGATATGTAACAAACTCAATTGCTGGTGTTAAGTTATGCAATTCAGTTTTGTCTATCTCATCTAGCCATGATTTTTTTAAAGATAACTTGGGGATAACAACTAAAGCTTTTGTATTACTGGTAAATATAGTATTCAAATGATATAAACCAATTCTAGTTTTACCAACACCCATTGATATCGCTAAACCGGCTCTTTTATGTTTTAATAAAGCATTTAATGCTTCTTTTTGTACTGTGAGTCTTTCACTCATTTCTGTTTATCATTATCTTATTTCCATTTTTATCAGTATAAACGCCTACAACATCTCTCTGATAAAATTTTAGGCCATTTAATGTATCATCAAAGGTAAATACCTTTTTCATTAGAAAAATACCAATAAAAATAAGAAATGGGGTACAAAAAATAGATAATAAAACTATAAATAATATTCCTAACATAATTACTCCTCGTCTTCTTTAATGAATTTTTTAATTGCAGCTTTTAAGAACTCAGTATGTTCCATAATCTGATGCTGTTCAATTTTATCTAATAAGTATTGTACAGCAATAAATACAAGCTCGTTATAGCTTATGTTATTTAATATATATTCCGCAGCATGACTTGGTTTAAGTTTTTCAGAATAAATATTAGTTGCAAGATCAACTAATTGTTCTTTTAAACTTTCAAGTTGAGTACTAGAAACTCCAATAGCTTCTGATAAATTTTCTAAATCGTGATTAATCATTCTAATAGTTTTCTGTATTGTTTCCAACCTTTAAAATTTCCGTAATAACTAATACTATTTGCACATTCTGCAACATGTTCAAAAGGACTCATATGACCTTCAGCTAGCAGTCTTTCATAAAGTTTAATATCTGAATCATAATCAATTTTAGGATTGTCCCCTAAAGTCTGATAGCTAATTCTAGCACATCTTGCAATAGCTACTTTGATTTTATCTTCTTGTGCTATTTCTACCGGCATGTTATCACCAAAAGGAATGTGCCACTCACCAATTTTAATCTTTTTTGGTTTGCTTTTATTCATAGCATCCCATATTAGTTCGGCAATAGCTTGAATGTGAATATCTGCCGGTGATTGATTTACCTTTAATCTATCTAATAACTGATAGTTTTCACAGTGAGGAAAATCTTTTGATAAATCTTTCCAGGAATAATAATATTTATCAGAACCTTCCATATGATATCTAGGACATCTTAAGTCAAAAAAGTTATCCCAATCAGTGGCTGTAACAAGCACTGTATGCCACATAAATGGTTCTAATAGTCTATTACACAACTGTTTAGTTACAGTCAAGCTCATTTTATCTATTTCGGATATAGTTAAATCTCTAACTGTTCTCCAAATAGATTTATAAACTTCAGTGTAAGGATATTCATTATATTCAGTTCCTTGCATTCCTTTATGAGGTTTTTGCCAAGCAATAGGAATAAAAGGATTTTCTTGCACTGACTTTATCATTTTACTTAACGGTATAGCTCTACTGCTAGCACTATTTCTTGAGAAAACTCTATGAGTCATCATCTCAGAATGTATAATTCTGGGATATGTAAGCTTAAATGTTGTAATTCTAACGTCTGCCGGATTAATAGAATCTGATATTATTTCTGCATTATAGCTCATGGTAAGGATATAAATATAAACGTGAAAACTAAAACTGTAAATAATAAAATAAACATAATAAATACAAACTCTTCTCTTTTCATAAAATATGTTTGTGATTCCACTTGGATTCGAACCAAGAATACAAGCTTAGAAGGCTAGTGTTATATCCCTTTAACTATGGAATCATTTGTACCCGGAGTGGGATTTGAACCCACACGATCCTTTCGGATCACAAGATTTTAAGTCTTGCATGTCTACCTATTTCATCATCCGGGCAAGTAAAGTTAAGAAAAGCTTCGGGTCTTTCAAGGATTCTGATTGAGTGCAATGAGTGACATCTACTTACTACAATCCTTTTTTCAGTAATTAATAAACTCTACCTCTCAACTACAGCTTCACTACTTTTCTTAACTAATTATCATTTTTTTAATATGTTGTATTTGTGCTATAATTTGTCCAATTATTTGTTCCGTAATCTACTCTTTTATCTACCATTTTATTTCCCATAGTACAACCACAAACTCCATTACCACCATTTGCTGGGTTACAACCACAAAGAGTGTTATATGGTACTAAGTCATTATCAAAGGTTTCGTTATAGTAGTTTTTTGGGCTTCCGGTATCCCATTCATCAAACATCCCATCGTAATAAGCTGTTTTTATCTGCTCCTTCTCCATTTCTTTGGCTTGTTTGTATGCTTCTAATAAATCATTACCTATAAAGTATTGATTCTTTCCCATCCAATCAATTAACCAATCTACTGCTGTCTGTTTCATATGATTTGATTTAGTAGTCAGGACAGGCATTCAGCCACCTGACTATTTATGTTAATCTTCTTGTGAGTTAAAAGCAATTACAATCAAAGACAGTGTACATATCAATGCACATGCAGGATAAAATACATTTGTTAAAAAACTTTCCATAATTTATTTTTTAGCAGTCAGGACAGGATTCGAACCTGTAATCTTCATAAAATTTTATGACGCGTACTCCAATAACGCCACCTGACTTTATTATTTATTCAAATCTACCATTATAAATATAAATGGTGTCACATATATTGTCATAACAATCAATTGTTATAACGGGTATAATTTCTTTGTCTGATATAGCTACATTATCTGGTGCTTTATCAGGCTCAACAACTAATACTATTATAGATGAAATGATTAGTATTGATACTAATACTATACCCGGCCAGTTTTTTAAAGCAACTAAAACACCTAATACAAGACCTAAAACGATTCCAGTTATAATTGTAAGTAACATAGTTAAATTTTTTATTGATTTTCTCTTTTTAATTTTATGACATCAAGTTTAATATTTGTTGTTGCTTTCAAAATAGCATCAACTTCACTTCTTTTAAGCTTTTTTTGTTGAAATAGTTTAAGAGTGTTAGTTTGCTCTCTATCTATTAACTCTAATAATTTATCTAGCATAATCTTGATATTGAATACCCTAATTCTTTTGCATCTTTTGGATTATTCTCAATCCATTCATGACATGTTCTACACACAGAAAGCCAAGTAGAAGTATCATTAAGATACTTCCCTCGACCTTTCATGTGGTGTACATCAGTAGATTTCAATGTGCAAACATGTGTTTTAGCTTGACACATTGGGTGTTCTGTTAGAAACTTTTTGCGAAGATTGCTGTAAGTCATCTAGTGTAAGAAAGTTTTTTGGTAATAATCCTTCTGACATAAATTTAAGAATAACATCTTCATACCTAATTCCTAAATCTTTTAGTTTGAGTGTATTGATGTACTCAGGAAGTACTTCATCATCAGGTATTGATGTTATTGCATTAGCTTTATCGCCAAAAGTTACACTAAGATAATAATTAACTTGCTTACTGGCAATTGTTTGTTTCCATTCATTGATAACGTTTTGAGCTTTCTTCCAAACTCTAATAATTCTTTTCTTCTTTTCTTTATGAAGTTTAGCTATCTCGTCTTTTGTATAGACATTTAAGCCATGCAACACTCTTTTAAATAAAAAATGCTGATAAGAATTAAGCTTGTTGTAATTGAGCTTTTCAAAGTTATCAATGTTTAACTGGTACTCCTGAAGAATACCATAATAGGCAAATCTAGATTCTCTTTTTCTGAGGATTTCAAGCTGTCTGAGTTTGTCTATGTTTTCTTGATTAAGCATATATATAAGTTTGAGAAAAAGAAAAAAAAAGGGTGGTATCTCTACCACCCTCATATCTGACAGAAAAAATTACATTTCGAATGAATCATCCTCTACATTGACAAACTCTGCAGAGATGATTTCATTTACAGCAGTGTTGTTTGCACTGCGAATCTCATCAGCATTAGTATGTGCAACAAGTACATCTTCTGCAGAAGTATCATTAGTATAGATTGTAGTACGATAAATTGGTTCATCACCAACTCGACATACAATACCGGTTGTACCAGCAATCTTCAAATCACGGTCAGGATTAGACTCATTAAATGGAGTAAGAGACTCCTTAACAACGATCTTACCAGGAAGAGTCTTAACATTGCTAAATGCAAGTGTAAGGTCTTCAAGTTTACCTTGAATCAAAGTGCTAACAACTCTACGATTCAACCAATTTCCATTGAATACTACTCGCTCTTGCTGAACTCTAACATGACCATACAATGGATTGTTCTTAGATTGACGGATTACATTGCCATTCTCATCTGGGATAATAGTTACTTTACTCATTTTTTTTAGAAAATTTCATCGTTTGGAAAATAATGCATTCCAGGTATTTCATCATCTTCATCATCAAATAAAAAATCTTCGGGTTCTTCTTCTATTTCTTCCTCGATTCTTTCATTTGAACTGTATAGATTGTGAAATGGACTGGAAAAATCTTTAGTATAGCCCAAACCCAAACAATTAAGTTCTTGAAGTTCATCTTCTGTTAATTCAAGATATTGTTCTAATGACAATTCTATTATTCTACCGTTAGACAATTGTAGTATCATATGATAAATATAACACTTATACAATATGTCTATTAGAATAATTTACTTACTTGCTTTGAGTTTGAAATAAAGTCAATAATATAATAGCTATCGAAGCTTTAAAAATCTACCTTGTCTTTCTACATAACGTTTAGTTTTAAGTTCTTTAAGATAATTTGAGATTTGTGAAACACTTTTATTCGACACATCAGCTAATGTGCTAATTGAAGGAAAGCATAATCTTTCTTTGTCCGCGTATGTGGATAGTATTGCGTATAAACCTTTTGCTTGAATAGATAAATCTGGATCAGAAATAACATCTTGATTTACTATTCCGAATTTTGATGGCATTCTTTTATTTTTTCAATGTTTTTGATGTGTTCTTTATTGAAGTAAGGAATGTCTTTCATATCAATTGGAGTTAATTCTATAGTAGAAATATTCTTATCTACAATTTTAAGGTTATAGTTTTCGCTAGTAAGTATTTCTACAGTCATAGTGGTAGCATAAACATCATCTTCATTACTCCATGCTACAGAAATAACCTTACAAAATAAATTATTATCAACAAGCAAACCCATCTCTATCATTTCAGTACGATCAAATTTGCTAGATATGGAATCAACATTAAATTTAGCATATCCTCCCAATTTAACCGGTTTATATTCTCTATCCATGAAGTATAGATACAATATAAACTCTGCTACAGAAGTTGATATATTTTTAGCAAAAATCTGTTTAATGTGGTCTTTATTTTTGCAATCTTTTAAAATTTTAGATATAAACTCTGCGAATATTTTATCTTTCATCGTTTTTAATTAAAAAAAGAGGGATGAATAAATCACCCCCCTTCTCTACCTAACCTAAAAAAACATCTTTATTTCATCAGTTATACCATTTTCTTTGACATGCTTCCTTATTCTTTTAAGGATATCTTTAAGTTCTTTGATTATACTGATATTTTCCTTATTGTTTTTAAACACTAATCCTTCTTCGTAAAATTCAAGTCTCAAGTATATTCCATATTGATTAAAGAGAACCGTATAGTTATCAAAAACATACTCTCTATCAACATAAATATTTTGATACCATTTTGTATTATATGTATCTGATCCTACAAAGAAGGCGTTAAAAGTGTTATTCTTATTAACTGAATAAGATTGCAAACAACTACTACTAAAATATGTGTTGTGTATTGATATACTACCTTCTTGATGGTAAACATTAAATCGGTTGCCTTTAAATTGTGAAGCAGAGCACATTCTAGACATCAACTTTCATTCTAATTTTGTTTTGTAAATAATAAATATCAGTGTTAGGTCCTCTGAATCTTAATGCAACATCAAATGATGGTGTAACATATTCTTTTCCATCTCGATAGTAAATGTAAATACCTTCCATTATTCAAATTTTAGATCATCTACCAAAATTAATAAAGAATTTTCAGGTATTTGATAACCATCAATATGAAAAACAATATTTGGGTTATTTAAATCGCGTTTTGTAGCAGGATAACCCATACCTAACACAGGATGTTCTACATTAGCATCAACCATACCCATTCTGATATCTAATTGACCAAATTGATCTTGTATCAATACAACATCTTTATAGTATAGATCTTTAAGACCCTCTTTGCTGTAAACTCTTATTGTATTCATTTTTCAGGTTTTTCTTTTGTTCTTTGTTGAGGTTTCTAACTTCAGAATGTATATGTAAACACCAATTATTAAAAGATTGTACAGAATCAGGTTTCCAACCATCAGGATAAATTGTTTTCATAAGAAAAAAATTATGGGAGATAGCTATACACTATCTCCCGGTTAATTAATCATGAGTTACAACATAATCCAGATAATCATTAAATGTATCATGGATTACATCGACAATACCATTCTCATAAGCAAGCTGACGAAGATTATAATCAAGAACTAACTTGGTAATAATCTCATCTTCAGTTGCGTACTCATAGTCTTTAACGACATAATAATCGCCTTTACTATCATAGACTACAGGTTGTTCGTCTTCATATAGCATAACACAAAGTTTTTTGCCATGAAATACGAACTTTTCGGGTTGAAGAATGATGATTTGCATATCTAACGAATTAAAGAGATTAACAATTTCATTTTTTCTACACGACTAAGATTCAAAAAATACTTTTTGAAATTCTTAGCGTTTAGAATAGCTTTGTTCTTTCTATTCTTAGATACAACTTTATTGCCTACAGTAACTGAAAATACGTTATATTCTTTACGTATTTTATTGTAGTAGTGATTTGAAATAGAACCCTGAGTTCTATTAGTTTGATCTGCTGCTAAACTAAAAGCATAACTTAGGTTGTTAGGATTTGCTTTAGCAAGCTTTAAA
>Ga0098073_1000495_pt1 | contig 13452 bp, 15 predicted proteins | sample 31_taG_FD_75060 | JGI IMG/M metagenome (GOLD analysis project Ga0098073, IMG submission 75060) | Marine viral communities from the Gulf of Mexico - 31_GoM_OMZ_CsCl metaG | ecosystem: Environmental > Aquatic > Marine > Oceanic | place: Gulf of Mexico | collected 2015-07-12
GTATGCTATTGTGTGTTGTTTGTTTACAGTTTTAAAATAAACTTTGAATAGTTCTAAATTTAAGCGAAATTTACGCAAAATTCAATTTAATTCATGCAAGATACTTCAAAACAATATGATAACGTAATCACAACGTGTAGAGATTTATTTATAAAAAAAATGAGTGATTATGGTAGCGCTTGGAGAATACTTAGATTACCTTCTTTAACAGATCAGATTTTTATTAAAGCACAACGCATAAGAGGTTTGCAACAAAACGATGTTCAAAAAGTAGATGAAGGTCAGGAAAGTGAATTCATAGGCATTATTAATTATTGTATTATGGCGCTTATTCAACTTGAAAAAGGTGTGGTTGAACAACCTGATTTATCTGTTGAAGAAGCCACTGAATTATATGATAAACAAACTGCTGTTGCAAAACAGTTGATGTTAGACAAAAATCATGATTATGGTGAAGCTTGGCGTGATATGAGAGTGAGCTCGTTAACCGATTTGATTTTGCAAAAGCTGTTACGTGTCAAGCAAATTGAAGACAATAAAGGAAAAACATTAGTAAGCGAAGGTATTGATGCTAATTATCAAGATATGGTTAATTATGCAGTTTTTGCAATGATTCATTTAAAAGAATAAATATGAAATACTTAGTACACATTAGTAGATTATTAGTAGGAATCTTATTCATCATTTCAGGATTAATAAAGCTTAATGATCCATTAGGGTTCTCTTATAAACTGCAAGAATATTTTAGTTCAGATGTTTTAAACATTCCATTTTTAGAACCTTATGCATTAGGTATTTCAATATTTGTGGTCGTTTTTGAAGTTGTACTTGGTGTTTTCTTACTCATTGGCTACAAACCAAAATTTACGATATGGAGTTTGCTGGGAATGATTGTATTTTTCACATTTTTAACCTTTTATTCGGCCTATTTTGATAAAGTAAAAGATTGTGGTTGTTTTGGAGACGCTCTTAAACTGACACCTTGGGAAAGCTTTACTAAGGACGTTATCTTGTTATTTTTTATTCTGATTTTGTTTTTTGGAATGAAACATGTCAAACCATTATTTGGAAAATTGCCAACAACGGTTTTGGCATTATTAAGCTTTATTTTCAGTTTGTGGTTTGGTTATTATGTCCTGATGCATCTGCCAGCTAAAGATTTTAGAGCCTACAAAATAGGAGATAACCTAATTGAAAATATGAGTATACCTGATGATGCTCCAAAAGCAGTACAAGAATTTACCTGGACGTTTAAAGTTAATGGCGAAGAAAAAGAATTTGTAACCAATGGAAGTTATCCTACGGTCGATGGAGAGTATGTTGACGTAAAAACCAAAGTTATTAAAGAAGGTTATGAACCACCAATACTAGATTTTTCTATTGAAAGTGATGAGGGAGATATTACTGAAGAAATGCTTTTAGAGGAGAAGCTGATAATGCTTGTGTCTTACAATTTAGATACAGCTGAAAAAGAGGGCTTACAGAAAATAAAAGCATTGTCTGATGAAGCCATTAAGAAAGGATACACAGTAATTGGGTTAACCTCTTCTGGTCCAGATTCTCAACAAAGAATTAAAAATGAGTATAAGTTGAATTTCGAGTTTTACGTCAGTGATGAAAAAGCTTTAAAAACTATTGTTAGGTCTAATCCTGGAGTGTTAGAATTAAATAAAGCAACCGTAAAGCAAAAGCGTCACTGGAATGATTTTGAAGATTTAAAATTGCAATAATTGCTGAACTATTTTCTAAATAAAGCATTTTATGCACTTCTAACTTTATTTGGAGTAGTAACCGTTATTTTCTTTTTGTTTAACGTCCTTCCTGGAGATCCAGCTCAAATGATGCTCGGTCAGAATGAAGACAGTGAGCAACTTGCTTTGGTTAAACAAAAATATGGCTTTGACAAACCAATTGGTACTCAGTACTTGTACTATATAAACGATTTGTCTCCGATATCTTTTCATTCAAAATCATCAAATGATTATACGTATTTATCTTCAAATAAATACGAAGCTTCAAAACTATTTACCATAGGAAATACAATAGCAGTAATTAAACTCCCTTATTTAAGAGAATCTTTCACTAAACAAGGAAAAAAAGTAACAGAGGTTCTCAGTGAAACTTTGCCGAATACCTTTGTGTTAGCAACATCTGCAATAATAATTGCCATGTTTTTAGGAGTATGTCTTGGTGTCGTTTCAGCCTTATTTAAAGATCAATGGTTAGATAGAGCTATTCAAATATTCAGCACATTAGGAATGAGTGTTCCTTCGTTTTTCAGTGCGATTTTATTTGCTTGGTTCTTTGGTTACGTGTTGCATGAATACACAAATTTAGAAATGACAGGGAGCCTTTATGAGATTGACGATTTTGGCGAAACTAAAACCATTCAATGGAAAAACTTAATTCTTCCTGCCATTGTTTTGGGAATTCGTCCTTTGGCAGTGGTCATTCAACTTATGAGGAATTCACTGTTAGAGGTATTTAATCAAGATTATATTAGAACAGCTAGGGCAAAAGGGTTAAGTGAGTTTCAAATCATTAAAAAGCATGCTATTAAAAATGCATTAAATCCAGTAATTACTGCAATTTCTGGTTGGTTTGCTTCAATGTTAGCTGGAGCCGTTTTTGTGGAATTTATTTTTGGTTGGAATGGTTTAGGAAAAGAAATCGTAAATGCATTAAATACCTTAGATTTGCCAGTAATTATGGGTTCAGTATTGGTGATTGCAATCATGTTTATAACCATTAACATTTTTGTAGATATCATATATTCATGGTTAGACCCTAAAGTAAAATTAAATTAAAGTTATGAGAAAACATATAGTCGCAGGTAATTGGAAAATGAACAATGATTTACCACAAACACAAGCCTTAATAGATGATCTAAAAAGACAGCAAATAAAATCTGATGCTGAAGTGATGATAGCTCCAACATTTACTAATCTTTGGCATGCTTTCGATCAGCTTAACAAAACGAAAATTGAAGTCATAGCACAAAACATGCATTATGCAGAACAAGGAGCCTTTACTGGAGAAATCAGTGCTGCAATGCTTAAAAGTGTTGGCGTAAACACGGTTATTTTAGGCCATAGTGAGCGACGAGCTTATTTTAATGAAACAGATGAGTTGCTTGCTAAAAAAGTAGATTCAGCTTTGGCGCATAATATGAAAGTGATATTTTGTTTTGGAGAAGAACTAAAGGATAGGAAATCAGGTCATCAAGAACAAGTTGTTAATAGTCAAATACAAAGCGCCTTATTTCATCTGGATGCATCGGCATTTAAAAACATTGTCCTTGCTTATGAACCGGTTTGGGCTATTGGAACAGGAGAAACCGCTTCTCCAGAACAAGCTCAGGACATGCACAAATTTATAAGAACGACATTAGCTAACAAGTATAATGAAACTGCGGCGAATCAAGTCTCCATACTTTATGGTGGCAGTGTAAAACCAAGTAATGCCAAAGAAATTTTTTCAAAACCAGATGTAGATGGCGGACTTATTGGTGGAGCAGCTCTTAATGCTGAAGATTTTTTTGCCATTGTAAATGCATTTTAAAGATGTCTAATCAAATCTATATTGGCTATTATTTTAAAGTGAAACCATTGCAACCAGCAGTTGAAATTTTAATTGCTGAATTAGGTTATGCTGGTTTTGAAAGTTTCGTGGAAACTGATGATGGAGTAACTGCTTATATTCAAAAAGAAGAATGGAATGAGAATATCTTAGAGGATATTCAAATTTTGAATTCTGATGAATTTGAAATCTCTTTTACTTTTGAAGATATTGAACAAACCAACTGGAACGAAGAATGGGAAAAAAACTTTCATCCTATAGTGGTTGATAATTTATGTGCAGTAAGAGCGCCTTTTCATGAATCTTTTAATACACCATACGATATTGTTATAGAGCCAAAAATGAGTTTTGGTACTGGACATCACGAAACCACTCATATGATGATTCAGCATATTTTAAAAAATGAATTCTCGGAGAAAACGGTTTTAGATATGGGTTGTGGAACAGGAGTTTTAGCCATTCTTTCGGAAATGAGAGGAGCGTCAAAAATTGATGCTATAGATATTGATAATTGGTGTTATTTAAACAGTATTGAAAACGTAGAGCGAAACGAATGTAAAAATATTAGTGTATATGAAGGCGACGCTCAACTTCTCAAAGGGACAATGTATGATGTCATAATAGCAAACATCAACAGAAATATCTTATTACAAGATATTGAACAATATGCTAAATGCTTGAATAAGAATGGAATTTTATTTTTAAGCGGTTTTTATGAAAATGACATAAAAATTATAGAAGCCGAGTGCAATAAGTATATGTTAAAATTAGTTGAAACATTGGAAAGAAACAATTGGGTTTCATTAAAATTCTTAAATTAGTATAAAACTTTTGCCATGAGTACACAGAAGAAAACCTCTGAGGACCTATTACTTGAAGAGGAAGTTGTTAAGCAGAATGAAATTGTGTTATATAATGATGATGTTAACACATTCGACCATGTGATAGACACACTTATTTATGCCTGTGAACATACACCTGAACAGGCTGAGCAATGTTCTATTATCGTGCATTATAAAGGAAAGTGCACCGTTAAAACTGGTGTTTATGATGAGCTCGAACCAAGGTGTTCTCTACTATTAGATGCAGGTTTAAGTGCTGAAATTATATAAAAAAAGCTCTGAAAAAATTCAGAGCTTTTTTAGTGTTATAATAATTAAAATCTGTTATTTACTCATTCTACCTACGGCACAACTCATATAGCTTTTAGCTTTTTTACTTAAAGGATTTTGTTCACCTTCAACTGGATAGCCTAGTTTTGAAAGTAATTCAATAGACGTATTCAAAGAGTTTTCGTCGCTGTAATTAAATGATACAGAATTTGTGTCGTTGCTAACTGTCACAGTATCGATACCATTAATAATGTTGAGCCTAGTAATGATTGTATTAGCACAACCGCCACATTTTAAGTTTTGAATTGTCAGTGTTGTGTGCATCATTTTGTTTTACATGTATTAATACCAAATGGTTTGTATAATGGGCAAAAACTAATGAAACTTGTTATTAAAAATATAATAGCTAAGGCCATTAATACATAAGCTAAAGTACCTTGAATAATATCAAAGTAGTAAAGTAAAGCAATGCCTAGAGCCAAAATTACTCTAATTGCCTTGTCTGTGTTTCCCATGTTTTTTTTCATAATTTCTAAAATTTAAATTTTATAATGTTGAAGGACAAACAAAATCTGTAATTGGTAAATCTGTATTTTTAATAGCGCCAAATCCACCAGCAATATCAACTATATTATTAAATCCTCTAGCTTTTAATATGGATGCTGCAATTACAGAACGATAACCTCCTGCACAATGAATGTGATACGTTTTGTCTTTTGAAACTTCATTCATTTTATCATTAATGTAATCTAGTGCAAAATGTTGAGCGTTTTCAATATGACTTGATGCAAACTCTCCATCTTTTCTCACATCAAGGATGTTTAAATTACCTTTTTTAAATCTATTTGAAAATTCTTCGGCAGTAATTGATTCTAAAGTATCAACATCTTTACCAGCTGCTTTCCAAGCATCCATACCACCTTCAAGGTAGCCTAACGTGTTATCATAACCTACACGAGATAAACGTGTCACTGCTTCTTTAGATTTTCCCTCAGGAACTACTAACAAAATCGGTTGCTTTAAATCTGTAATCAAAGCTCCAACCCAAGGCGCAAACCCACCATTAAGGCCTATAAAAATTGAGTTTGGTATGTGGCCTTTAACAAAATCGGATTGAGATCTGACGTCAAGTACTAAGGCACCTTCATGATTTGCCAATGCTTCAAATTCAGTTGCGTCTAAAGCGACGTCACCAGTTTGCAATACATTTTCAAAAGACTCATAACCCATTTTGTTCATCATTGCGTTTTTCGCAAAATATTGTGGCGGAGGTGGTATACCATCCAACACTTCTTTTACAAATTCTTCCTTTGTCATATCTGCTCTTAGTGCATAATTAGTTTTTTTCTGACCACCAATAGTGCCAACAGTTTCTTTGCTAAGGTTTTTACCACATGCTGATCCAGCTCCATGAGCAGGATATACAATAACGTCATCCGCTAAAGGCATGATTTTATTTCTTAAAGAATCATAAAGCATCGCTGCCAAATCTTCTTTTGTAAGGTCAGATTTTATTGCCAAATCTGGACGACCAACATCACCTAAAAAGAGAGTATCTCCAGAAAAAATAGCATGATTCTTGCCATTTTCATCAATTAACAAATAAGTTGATGACTCTAATGTGTGTCCTGGAGTATGTAAGACTTTGATCGTGATATTTCCAATTTTAAATTCTTCGTTATCTGAAGCAATATGAGCATCATAGCTTGTTGAAGCTCCTGGACCAAAAACAATAGTTGCTCCAGTTTTTTTGGCCAAATCAACATGGCCAGAAACAAAATCTGCATGAAAATGTGTTTCAAAAACATATTTAATTTTTGCATTTTCAGATTTTGCTTTATCCATATATTGATGAGTTTCTCTTAATGGGTCAATAATGGCTACTTCACCATTAGACTCTATGTAATATGCGCCTTGCGCAAGACAGCCTGTGTATATTTGTTCTATTTTCATATTTAAATTATTTATGCAAAGATACGATGCTTTGCGATTTTGTTTTGTGACATTTGTCACATTGAGTTAGAACAACTCTTTATAAATAATGTATAGGGCCATGAGTAAAGTAAACCAACCGAAGCCCTTTTTTAGTTTTTCACCACTAATAAATTTGGTAGTGTAAACACCAATTAATATTCCAATAATTGACAATAACGTAAAGATAATAAGGAAAGTCCAATCTATTGCTAAGTTTTGAACATCACCTAAAAATCCAATTAATGATTTTGCAGAAATGATCACTAATGAAGTGCCAACTGCCAACTTCATAGGTAGCTTTGCCAAAAGTACCAGAGCTGGTATAATTAAAAAACCGCCTCCTGCACCGACTATCCCAGTTAGTACTCCAACTATAACGCCTTCAACAATAATTAACGGAATATTATATTCAATTTCTTGTTCTATAGAATTGCCTTTCTTCTTAGTTTTAATCATTGATATTGATGCCAATAACATAATGATAGCAAAAAATATCATGATGAAAATATTCTTCGTTATTTCAAAGTCAAAAATTGTAAACAAAGAATCTGGAATTGCAGGCACTAAATAACGTCTTGTCAAGTAAACGGCAATAAAAGCTGGAATTGAAAAAACAATTGCTGTGCGCAAATCAACCATTTTATTTCTGTAATTCTGAAAAGCTCCAAATAATGATGTTGTGCCCACTACAAAAAGAGAATAAGCCGTTGCTGTTACCGGATTTAATCCAATTAAATAGACTAGAATTGGGACTGTGAGTATTGAGCCACCACCACCAATAAGTCCCAGAACGAGACCAACTACTAATGCGCCAATGTATCCTAATATCTGGTTTAATTCCATGTTAGTGTGGGAGTTTGTCTTTTAAAATGCCATAAATAAAGGTGCCTACAACAGCTGCCGCTATAACAATAGCCATCGAATAAACTCCTGTGCCTAATAAGATGTACATTGGACCAGGGCAAGCACCAATCATTGCCCAACCTAAGCCAAAAATTATTCCACCTACAATATATCTAGTCAGACCTCTTTCCTTTTTAGGAACAAAAAGTTCTGCTCCATTAATGGTTTTAAGTTTACTTCTTTTCGATAGTTGTAAAAATAAAACTCCAGAAGCTATTGCTGTACCAATAATGCCATACATGTGAAAGGATTGAAACCTAAACATTTCGTAGATGCGATACCATGATACTGCTTCAGATTTCACTAAGACGATTCCAAATACAATTCCAACGAGTAAAAATTTAATAAACTTCATATCTTAAAAAATAATTGGGAATAAAAAATTAGCCATAATTAAACCACCAATAAAAAAGCCAATAACGGCAATTAATGATGGGCGTTGCAAACTACTAAGCCCTGTTATGGCATGACCTGAAGTGCAACCGCCTGCGTATCGTGTTCCAAAACCAACCAATAAGCCTCCAATGATTAAAAGTGCTAGCCCTTTAATTGATGTCATGGCATCAGTGTTAAACAATTCATTTGGAACAAGTGATTGTCCAACATTAGAAAAACCGAGTGCTTCCAATTCAAAAACTGTTTTTGGGTTAAGTTGTGTACCACTGTCGTTTGATAAAAACTGAACAGCAATGAAGCCACCAATAATAGCTCCAAGAACAACAGTTAAATTCCAGGCATGATCTCTCCAATTTAGTTTGAAAAAGTTTGAATATTTTCCTGCACCTCCCATAGCACACATGGTTCTAAGGTTAGAAGACATGCCGAAAGTTTTTCCAAAGTAAAGTAATAGGGCCATTACAATGGCTATTAAAGGTCCTGATACATACCAAGGCCATGGATTTAGTATTGCTTCCATATTTTATTTAGTGTTTGATGTGCAAAAGTATAAGATATATATTTTACTAATGTAATATAAGTTACTTAAAAGGATAAAACCTCTATTTTGTTTCTGCCAAGTTTTATTTTTCCTTCTATTTCTAATTGTTTAAGTAGTCTTGAGATTACAACTCTGGAAGTATTTAAGTCGTCTGCAATGCTTTGATGTGTGCTTTCAATTATCTCCGAAGCATTCAATTTTACTTGATCTGTGAGGTATTTAAATAAGCGTTCATCCATTTTCATGAATGCTAAGGTGTCAATAGTTTCTAGCATTTCGTTAAAACGCGTTTGGTAACTTTGTAAGATAAAGTTTCTCCAATCTTCATATGTGTTGAGCCATTCTTGCATTTTCAATATTGAAATCATAATGACTTCTGATGGTTTATCTGCAACAGCTCTAATTTTACTCATTTTGTTAGAAAAGCAGCAAGTTAAAGACATTGCGCAGGTATCACCTTCTTCTAAAACATAGAGTAAAATTTCATTTTCACTTTCATCTTCGCGTAACACTTTTATATTGCCACGGAGCAATATTGGCACAAATTCTAGTTTTTGACCGATATCTATAATGATTTGATTTTTTGAGAACTTTTTTAAAGTTCCATGCAATGAGATTTCATTAAGGAGCTCCTGGTTAAAAATATAATTGAGATCTTTTAGCTTTTCCGTAGTTACCATAGTTCAAAAATAACCATTTAGATTTTGCTAATAAATTCTTTTGTGTAAAAAAATTAAAACTTATATTTGCATCCTCAAAAATGGCCTCGTAGCATAACTGAATAGTGCACTTGATTACGGCTCAAGAGGTTGCAGGTTTGAATCCTGCCGAGGTCACCACTAAGAGAAAGGCTTTCAAGAAATTGAAGGTCTTTTTTTATTTATAAGTCTTTATTAAATTTAAACAAACATCAATAATTTGCTTTCTTTTTTTTAAACATCTTAATGAATTAGGATCTTGTAAATGATGATTTGATAATCATATAACCTTAAATTCACTATCTTTAGTAATTAAATAGGTTCATTTTAATAATTATGATAGCCAACAAAACGATAAATTCTCTGGTTTTTGTTTTCCTAATTTCAATATTTAGTTTTCCAATGTTGAGTTCAGGGCAGGAAAGTGGAATTGGAAAAATTATTTATTTAGAAGAAGGTGATAATAAAGATCTGGGAAGTTTAAATACAGTCACAATTTACACTCCAGATGGAGAGGTTATTGAAAAGGTAGAAAAAAACGTAACTATAATAAAACCTGGTTCGACCATCAATGTTCCTGCAAATACAGTTGTTAGAATTTCGGTAAATGATGGAGCTAAAAACCTTGAAATAAATGGTTATTTAGAGTTAGAATTTGGAAGTTCATCGTATCGCCCAACTCAAGGTATATTTGGCAGATTTTGGGCAAAAATCACAAAAGCATTTGGAACTGTTACCGCGTATAGTACTGGTAAAAAAGAACATTTGCGAACCATTAAAACAGAATTCGAAGTTACAGTTAATAATGAAGATGTAAATTTTAAATTAATTGAGGGAAAAGTTGCCATTAACAATCGAACCAAGATTCAACTAGAGGATGAAGATCTAAAAAAATTAGGTGTTATAACTGGTGACAGCTTACTGATTATCAATAGGTTACTTTATGTAACCGAAACTTCAAAATATTTAACGAAAAATCAAGAATCTAATAACAATAACAAATTAGCAGATATCCATTTATTAACTGAGCAGGATATCAATAAATTTTTCAGTAAAAACTTAATAGTTCAGAGAAGAAAATTAAGAAAATTTGGTAGTAATTCACGAGATGGTTTTAAACTATTAGAAAGAGGTATGGACTCTTCTGGCATTTTAAAATATCAACAGGCCATTAATAAAGGAGAATTACAGAGAGATGAATTTATAGAATCTGCATTAATTTTAACTGAGGCTTATTTTAGAAAAGGAAATCTCAAACAGCGCAAAGCTTGGTTAGATGCCGCTGTACATTTTACAAAAATAGAGGACAGTTTAAGTGATGCCAAAGTTACTTACTTCGACAATCTAAATAAGAAGAAGACAGCCAATGTCTTTTTAAAAGATCAGATTTTAGCTAATGAATATTTTGCATGGGCTTACACGGTTAAGTTATTAATTAACGGTTGCCTCGAATTGCAGCACGAAAACCCAAGACGGTTTATAGCTAAAGCCAAAAATCTAGAAAATCAACTAAACCAAAGAATGAATTAGGAATGAATATTTCATGGAAAATAAAGAGAGTTCTTATTAATAATAGACTCTTTTTTTATTTAACAGGATTTGTAATTGTATTAACCTTTACAGCTTTTTTAACCGATAAATTTTTACGTGATATTGATTTTAATGTCTATAAAGCACTTTATTTTAATTCGGAATACAATGATTTTTATTCCAACAATATCCTTGTTATCGATCTTCCTGAATTGAATGGAGAAAAACCTATTAATTATAGAAATAGAATAGGTAAATTATTAGATACAATAAACCAGATTTCGGCTAGTTTTGAATCTATTGACAGACCGGAAGTTATTCTCGATTTTGCATTTGATGAAAACGGTGAAGATGATTTTTCCTTAATAGAAGCCATTGATTCTTTAAAAAATAATAATATTGAAGTTTATGGTGTTTATGATGTCGTTGAAAAGAATGATGGATTTTATGATATAGATGAAAATGTAATAGTTTATGATTGGATAAAAAATGAGAACAATCGAGATTCTGAGCTATATAGCAAATTCAGTAAAGGTCGATTACATACCATGGTAGATATACATGATTCTGGAATTATTTGGTATGACTCTTACCTTACATTTAAAGACAGTGTTAATAATAGTAAGATTAAAGTTACGGCTTTACCATTGCAGGTGCCAAATCCTAAATTTAATTATAAAAGCAATTCGGTCGCAACTTATATTCTACCTTATGGTAATCAGGAAAACCTTAAAACATTGACATGGACATTTAAGGTTAATAATGTTGATGAAAATCCAGTTAATCATAGATTGATAAATAATCATTCTGCTAAAGATTTTAGTATCAAAAATAAATATATTGTTATTGGAGATTTAGAGAACGATAAGGTTAAAATTAATGACCAAATAACAATCCCTGGACCTTATCTTTTGTCTTGGGCATTATTAGATCAATTAGAGGGGAACAAATTAGCTAAGCAACCAATCAATAATATGTGGATTCAGTTTTTAATAGTCCTTTCATGTATTGTATTCATTGCCTTATTTTTCGATTGGATTTTTAAACGCGTGAAAAAACTACAAACTCAGCCAATGCTATTGGCCATTATTTCGTTTTTTGCAGGATTAGTAATTTTAATTTTAATTACATATGTAATGCCAGGAAATAAAATTATTAGACCGGGATTCCCCATTCTTAGCATGTTTTTGGTAACAATATTCATCTGGCAATACAAAAAGAAATACATTAAACAGGGTGTAATTGATGGAGGTGAAACTTATGATTTATTTATAAGTTATTCTCGTAAACAAGCGAAATGGGTGAAGAAAAATGTGTATATACCTCTTAAGGGATTTAAAAATTCAGAAGACAAAAAAATCAACATCTTTTTTGATGAAGAAAGTATTCCACCTGGTGAGCAATTTCAAGATTTTTATAAGGAGGCTATTTTAAATTCAAAGATATTCTTGCCTGTCTTTTCAGAGGATTATTTCAAATCTAACCATTGTACTGAGGAAATAAAATTTGCTGAGTTAAGAAAAACAGAAACAAAAAACACAGAAACGAATTTTAGAATTTATCCAATTACATTTAATTTTGATATTGTTCCTAAAAAACATACTGATATAAATATTGTTCACATTGACGATGAGAATTCATTTATGAAAGGACTAAAAGAAGCATTATTTAAAGGTTAAATATGGTTTTATTCAAAAAGCAGTTGTGATATAAATCAGAATTATTGTAATTATTTCATCAAATTTAAGGGTGTAAAGTGACAGTTCATCCCATATTATGAGTAATTTGTACTAATTATTACAATCAGAACATTGCTTTTGTTAATTTAGATTATCTACTTTCCCCATAAATCTATCCATTATCAGAATTTACTTTAGTGTTAGGCAGAACATATTGGTTATAAAAAAACATCATGTTAAAACATTGCCTTTTAAATAGAATAAACTTTTTGTACATATTTTTTCTATGCACAATTCAGTTAACGTTTGGTCAAACCTTAAAGCAAAATCAGGTAAGAACTTTTGATCCTCCAGAAATTATTGTCGTTCCACCTTTTCAATTAGAAAAATGTAATGAAGATTGGCCTGAAAATTTAACTACTAAATGGATTAGCTATTGCGGAGTTGGTGGCGGAATTGATTCTGACGAAGGTGTTGATGATGGTGAAAGTGAAGATGGCTGTTTTCAATATCGATTATACACCTTTACAGTAACAGATGCTTGTGGTAACTCAGATACGGAAACCACAAGAGTAAGCAGAGAGTATGACATGACGAATCCAGAGATTGTTGATATCGAAGATTATGCAATTGATTGTAATGCAGATTGGCCAGCATTTTTGACAACTAACTGGACAGACAATTGTACCACAGGAGGCGAGATAGAATCTAATGAAGGTGTTGCTGATGGTGAAAGTGAAGATGGCTGTTTTCAATATCGTTTATACACTTTTTCAGTTAAAGACAACTGTGGTAACACAGCCACAGAAACTACAAGAGTAAGGAGAGAGTATGACATGACGAATCCAGAGATTGTTGATATTGAAGATTATGCAATTGATTGTAATGCAGATTGGCCAGAATCATTGTCAACCGAATGGACAGACAATTGTGCCGCAGGAGGCGACTTAGAATCAGATGAAGGTGTTGCTGATGGGGAAGAAGATTGCGTACAATTCAGACTCTATACATTTACAGTGACCGACAACTGTGGTAACACA
>Ga0098073_1000496_pt1 | contig 13433 bp, 11 predicted proteins | sample 31_taG_FD_75060 | JGI IMG/M metagenome (GOLD analysis project Ga0098073, IMG submission 75060) | Marine viral communities from the Gulf of Mexico - 31_GoM_OMZ_CsCl metaG | ecosystem: Environmental > Aquatic > Marine > Oceanic | place: Gulf of Mexico | collected 2015-07-12
AATATGAAGTTTCTGGTTTTGGTGCAGATTTTTCTGCACGATATGGTTTGTTGTTTGAACAACTTGAACTAAATATTGAGGGAACATATCAAAATGACACCTTCACAGATAATCGCTCGGCAATTCCTTTAGAAACCTCACGATCTAATTTTAAAAGCGTGACTTTAGGAGCAAAATATTTGCTCTACGATCCATATAAGAATTCAGAAGATGAAAAACCGAACTTATACAGCTATTGGGCAAATAGAAAGTTCAAATGGAAAGAACTAATACCTGCTGTTGCTGTTTATGTTGGTGCGAATTTTGACACAAAAGGAAACCCTTATACTGCGGCAGGTGTAGAAGGCTTTAGCCCAAAGGTTATGGTTGCTACACAGCACAATTTTGTAGGCGGTTGGGTTTTAGTTATGAATTTTTTAAAGGATAGAATTGGTTCAGACCAATCAGATTTTCAATATTTAGTTACACTTACAAAGTCTATTAATCAACAATGGGTTGTATTTGGAGAGACTCAAGGTATACAAAGTGATTTTTATGCCGATAATTTATTCCGTTTTGGAGGTGCCTATTTATGGAGTAAAGATTTTCAGTTAGATACTGCACTTACAGTAAATACAAAAGATACGCCTTCAGTTTTTAATGTTAGTCTAGGAGCTTCATATCGTTTTGATATGCACCAAGACAAAGAAATTGACAATAATAACTCAGCCGAAGATGAAGCAAAGCGCAAAAGCAGAAAATCAAGAAATAAAAAAAGTGATTTTGATGAAGATGGCAATGGCATAAACTAACTCTATGATAACTATAAAAGAAGCGACCACTAAAAAGGAACTCAAAGCATTTGTAAAATTCCCTTTTTCTCTCTATAAAAATTCAAAATTTTGGGTACCACCAATTATAAGTGAAGAATTACAAACTTTTGATAAAAACATAAATCCTGTCTTTCAAAATGCCGAAGGACGATTTTTTCTTGCTTATGAAAACAATAAAATCGTAGGTCGAGTTGGTGCTTTAATCAATTGGATAGAAGTAAAAGAACAAGGCATAAAAAAGATGCGCTTTGGATGGTTTGATGTTATTGACAAACAAGAGGTTACAAATGCATTACTTGATAAAGTTAACGAGATTGGGAAAGAAAACAACTTAAAGTTCATTGAAGGTCCAATTGGATTTTCTAATTTGGATAAAGTTGGTGTTGTTTATGAAGGTTTTGATCAAATAGGTAGCATGATCACTTGGGAAAACCATCCTTATTACGTTACTCATTTAGAAGCATACGGAATGACTTTTGGCAAAGGTTACTCAGAAAATAAAATGAAGTTTGAGAATATAAAGCCTGAATATTTCTCTCGGATTCAAGAGCTTGTTAAGAAACGCTATCAACTCAGAGCATTAAACTTTACAAACAACAAGGATATTTTGCCACATGCCAACGAAATGTTTGATGTCTTTACCAAATCACATTCGGTTTTATCATCCTTTGTTGATATAAACGATGAACAAAGAGAGTATTTCAAGAAGAAGTTTATCAGTTTTTTGAATCCCGAATATGTAAAGTTTGTAATAGATAAAGATGATAAATTAGTAGGTTTTGGTATCGTTACACCATCGTACGCTAAGGCCTTACAGAAAATGAACGGAAAATTATTTCCATTTGGTATTTTTCATTTATTAAAAGCCAAAAAGCATAGTAAAATAGTTACTTTTTATCTTATAGGTGTACTCCCTGAATATCAAAATAAGGGAGTTACTGCCATTATTTTTGAAGAATTCTACAAAACCTTTAAAGAAAAGGATATTCAAATTTGTGTAAGAGGTCCAGAATTAGATGATAATATTGCGATACATCAACTTTGGAAAAATTTCAAACCTAAAGTATTCAAAAGACGTTGTACTTACGTCAAAGATATTAAATAAAAAAGCCGCTTATCAGCGGCTTTTTTATATTGTTTTATTTTGTTTATTCTCCCATTGCAGCAGCAACAGCAGCAGATAAACGTTTATACGTTCCGTTTTCCAATCTACTTCTAATGGCATCAAAGGCATCTAAAGTTTCCTTAACATCCTCTAAAGTATGTGTTGCAGTTGGTATCATTCTTAGTAAAATTAATCCTTTAGGTATTACAGGATAAACCACTATAGAACAGAAGATTCCGTAATTTTCTCTTAAGTCTTTCACTAAAGCCATTGCTTCAGGAATGCTTCCTTCTAAGTAAACCGGAGTTACACAACTTTGCGTAGTACCAATATCGAAACCACGCTCTTTTAAACCTGATTGTAATGCATTAACAATGGTCCATAAATTATCTTTCAATTCTGGCATTGTCTTTAACATCTCTAAACGCTTCAAAGCACCTTTAACAAGTTGCATTTGCAACGATTTAGCAAACATTTGAGAACGTAAATTATATTTTAGGTAGTCAATAATTTCTTGATCAGCAGCAATAAAAGCTCCAGTACTAGCCATAGACTTGGCGAATGTTGCAAAATAAACATCAATATCATTTTGCACACCTTGTTCTTCGCCTGCTCCTGCTCCAGTTTTACCAAGAGTCCCGAAGCCATGAGCGTCATCAACTAAGAATCGGAAGTTGTATTTTTGCTTTAATGCTACTATTTCTCTTAATATACCTTGCTCACCACGCATTCCAAAGACCCCTTCAGAAATTACGAGAATTCCTCCACCTGTTTGCTCAGCCATTTTAGTAGCGCGCTCTAGATTTTTCTCTAAGCTCACAACATCGTTATGCTTATAAGTAAATCGTTTCCCCATATGAAGGCGAACACCATCGATTATACAAGCGTGAGAATCAACATCATAAACAATAATATCATCTTTACCAACTAGTGCATCAATGGTAGACACCATACCTTGATATCCAAAATTCAATAAATAAGCGGCTTCTTTATTTACAAATGCAGCTAATTCGTTTTGTAGTTTTTCATGTAAGTCTGTATGACCTGACATCATACGAGCTCCCATTGGGTAAGCAGATCCATAATCGGCTGCTGCTTCAGCGTCAGTTTTACGCACTTCAGGATGGTTAGCCAATCCTAAATAGTCATTGATACTCCAAGTAATAACATCTTTTCCTTGAAATTTCATTCTATTGCTTATCTGTCCTTCAAGTTTAGGAAACACAAAATAGCCTTCTGCTTGAGAAGCCCATTTTCCTAAAGGTCCTTTATCCTTGTAGATCTTTTCGAATAAATCCTTCATTCAATAATTCAGTCTTAGTTAGGTAGCAAAATTATGCAATTAAATCTTTTTAACATAATTATTTTACCAACATTGTTTATAACTATTTTGCACAAAAAAACCTGCAATTTTTAAAAGTTAAAATTGCAGGTTAATCTATGTTGGTTTTTTATTCTATTTAATGTATTGAACTGTTTTGACAGAAACTTCGTTTTCATTGTCAAAAAAGCCTTGATCGTCCATCCATTTATCACTATACACCTTACTCATATATCTTGACCCATGATCTGGAAAAATCACAACTATATTATCTCCTTTTTTAAATTCTCCCTCAGTATTCAGTTGCTTGAGAGCTTGCATCACTGCACCACTTGTATAACCCACAAATAATCCTTCAGTTCTTGCAATTTCTCGGGCCGTATGTGCACTTTCTTCATCAGTAACTTTGATAAATTTATCAATAACATCAAAATCTGTTGCAGTAGGAATTAGGTTTTTACCTAATCCTTCAATTCTATATGGATAAATTTCATTTGTATCTAATTCACGCGTTTCGTGATATTTTTTCAAGACAGATCCAAAAGCATCAACTCCAATAACTTTAATATTAGGATTTTGTTCCTTTAAATACTTTGCAGTTCCTGAAATCGTTCCTCCAGTACCACTACAAGCCACAAAATGAGTGATTTTACCTTCCGACTGTTCCCAAATTTCAGGTCCAGTAGATTTATAATGGGCCTCAGTATTCAAATCATTAAAATATTGGTTGATGTAAACCGAACCTTTAATTTCTTGATGCAATCTTTTAGCCACTTCATAATAAGAGCGAGGATCATCTGCACTAACATGAGCAGGACAAACGTAGACCTTTGCACCCATTGTTTTTAGCATATCAATCTTATCTGCCGAAGATTTTGAACTCACAGCCAGAATACAATCATATCCTTTAATGATACTTACCATAGCAATACTGAAACCAGTATTACCAGAAGTAGTTTCAATAATTGTATCACCAGGCGTTAAGATACCTCTTCGCTCTGCTTCTTCAATAATATAAAGTGCTATTCTATCTTTTGTGGAGTGTCCTGGGTTAAAAGCTTCTACTTTTGCAAAATAATCGCCTTTAAGCTCAGATGTTATAGTGTTTAATTTGATAAGTGGTGTCTTACCTATTAGTTGCAACACGTTATCAAATACTTGTTTTTTTTGATTCATAAACGCTATTAATGAGTTACTAATTTAAAAAAATGTAACTTAAACTTGGCAAAAATAGGATTTTTTTTTTAATCTAGCCTTTTATCCCTTCCAAATCCAAAATAAAAGCGAATTCTAGGGCATCTTCTTTTAACGATTCAAAACGACCTGAAGCGCCACCATGTCCAGCATCCATGTTGGTTTTAAGCAACAATAAATTGTCGTCTGTTTTATGAGCTCTTAATTTTGCAACCCATTTTGTTGGTTCCCAATATTGCACTTGACTATCATGTAACCCTGAGGTCACCAGTAAGTTTGGATAATCTTGATGCGTCACATTATCATATGGAGAATATGATTTTATGTAATTATAATACGCTAAATCGTTAGGATTTCCCCATTCGTCATATTCTCCAGTGGTTAAAGGGATAGAATCATCAAGCATCGTAGTAATAACGTCTACAAAAGGCACTTGAGCCACAACACCATTATACAAATTTGGAGCCATGTTAATGACACTTCCCATAAGCAATCCTCCAGCACTTCCTCCCATTGCATACAAATGACTTGGTGATGAATAATTATGTGCTATCAAATACTTTGTACAATCTATAAAGTCTGTAAATGTGTTTTTCTTCAACATTAATTTACCACTTTCGTACCAAGATCTTCCTAAGTATTCACTTCCTCTAATGTGCGCAATGACATAAATAAATCCTCTATCGAGTAATGATAATCTTACTGAAGAAAAATAAGGATCAATAGTTGAACCATAGGCACCATAAGCATAAATTAACAAAGGTGTATGTTTACTTTTTTTGGTGTTTTTATGATGAACAACTGACATTGGAATTTTGGTGCCATCAGTTGCGGTTGCCCATATGCGCTCAGATACATAGTTTTCTTTCTTAAATGTGCCTCCTAAAACTTCCTGTTCTTTTTTGACTTCCTTGGTTTTGGTAACCATATCAAAATCAATCACAGAAGTTGGAGTTGTTAATGCATTATATCCATAACGCAATTTGGTTGTATCAAAATCGACATTTGTTCCAGTAAACGCTGCATATGTCTCGTTATCAAAAGGCAAATAATAGTCGTCTGTATTATCCCAACGTTTAATGCGTATTTGGTTTAACCCATTTTCACGTTCACTAAGCACCAAGAAATCCTTAAAAATATCAATATCTTCAAGCATTACATCTTCGCGATGAGGAATCACTTCTTCCCAAAACTCAATATCTGTTTTATTGATATTGGTTTTCATAAGTTTAAAGTTAGTGGCATTATCGAGATTAGTTAAGATGTAAAACTGATTATCAAAATGTGAAATGCTATACTCCAAGCCTCTAATTCTTGGTTGAAACAATTTAAACTCGCTGTTTGGTTGATTTGCATCTAATATCTGAAATTCATTAGTTAAGGTGCTATAACTAGCAATAATAATGAACTGTCTAGATTTGGTTTTGTACACTGTAACATTAAACGTAGCATCCAATTCATGAAAGACTAAAGTGTCGTTTTCAGGATTGGTATTTAATATATGTTTGTACACATTCTCGGAACGAAGTGTTTGCTCGTTCTTTGATGCATAAAACAAGGTTTTATTGTCATTTGCCCAAGATGAAGATCCTGTTGTGTTTTCTATACGTTCTGGAAATACTTCATTGGTTGTTAAATCCTTTATATGAAGTGTGTATTGTCGCCTACCCAATGTATCTAATCCAAAGGCAACCTTTTTATTATCTGGACTAATGCTAATACCTGCGAGTTTAAAATACGAATGGCCTTCAGCCATTTTATTACAGTCAAACAATAATTCATCAGGAGCCTCTAAAGTTTCTTTTCTTCTGATGTAAATTGGATAAGCCTTTCCTGTTTCAAATTTCAAAATGTACCAATAACCATTGTATTTGTATGGAACAGATTGATCATCTTCTTTAATTCGCGCCTTCATTTCTTCAAACAAATCTTTTTGAAATTGCTCAGTATGTTTTAAGGCATTATCACAATAAGCATTTTCTTCCTCTAAATACTGAATCACTTCTGGATTTTGTCTGTCATTCATCCAGAAATAATGATCTATTCTAACATCGTTGTGAGCTACTAATTCTTTATGAATTTGTTTAGCAATAGGAGGGAAATTATTTTTTTTCAAGAAGTAAAATTTTATACTTTTTTAAGCCCTCAAAAATATAAAAATTAAATAGTTTTGCATCAGAAACTAAAAACTAAAAATTATGTTCGGTGATTTAATGGGAATGATGGGAAAACTTAAAGAAGCCCAAGCTAAAGTCGAAGCTACAAAAGACCGATTAAACTCAGTTTATATTGATGAAGCTAGTTCTGATGGATTACTAAAAATAACCGTTACTGGAAACAGAGCAATAAAATCTATTGACATTAGTGAAGACCTTTTAAAAGATAAAGAACAATTGGAAGATTACTTGATTTTAACACTGAATAAAGCAATTGAAAAAGCTGGCAATGTTCACGAAGCTGAAGTTGCTGCTGTAGCTAAAGAGGGTATGCCAAATATTCCAGGAATGGATTTATTTAAATAGAATCCTTGACTTCAAGTCTGTATTTTATTTCAAGCCTTTTTCGTCCCCAATTTCTAGCTTCTTTTACATTGTTTCCCATGTAAATATCAATACGATTTTTCCAGCGATAGTGCATTTTATCTTTAACTAGGAAAATACCATCAAGACCTTCAATTGTAACCAAGGTGTTATGCTTCATGCCCAGTTTTAACAAATCTCTTGAAACTGCAATGCATTTCATTCCTGGAGTAAGCGTATCACCAAACGCAGTGATGTTTGGCTGTTGGTTAGTTTGATATGCTAAAGAATTATAGGCAGTTGCTGTTACTTCTTTTGTGTGCCAAACATATGATTTAGAGTCTTCTAAATCACAGCTTAAAGCTATGCTGAAAACAAAAAGTATGAAGATGTATTTTTGCATAAACTATGTTCACAGTTTATGTCAAGATACGAAATATCTCAAAATCGATTTATTTTCTATAGATTAGTTAAAATAGACAATAACTTCTCATGCATGGCATCAGTATAATCCAAATGGGTTACGATTCTTAGTTTTCCACCTCCCATTCCTATGATATGAATGTTATTTTTAGCCAGGTTTTGTACAAAAACGGTTTCATTAACATCGGGATTTAATTCAAAAATAATAATATTAGTCTCGATTGGTTCAACCGTTTTAATTTGTGATAAAGTACCTAACATCTCTCCTATTTCTTTGGCTTTGTTGTGGTCTTGTTTCAACCTATTAATATGATGATCTAAGGCATACAACCCTGCTGCAGCTAAATACCCAACCTGACGCATACCACCTCCAAAAATCTTTCGGATTCTAATAGCGCCTTTCATGATGTCTTCATCACCAACCAACACAGAACCAATTGGGCAACCCAAACCCTTACTCAAACACACTGAAATGGTGTCAAATAATTCCCCATATTGTAAAGCAGTCTCGTTTGTATTTACTAAAGCATTCCACAATCGAGCACCATCTAAGTGATAACCTAAATTGTGTTCATTGCAAACAGTTCTTATTTTTTTGATTTCTTCAAAATTCCAGCAGGCTCCACCACCTTTGTTTGTGGTGTTCTCAACAGCCACTAAACGTGTCAATGGACTATGATAAAAATCTGGAGGGTTTATAGATTCTACAACTTGATCTGCATTAAACATTCCTCTGTGACCATCAATAAGTTTACAAGACACTCCACTGTTAAAAGATGCTCCTCCACCTTCATAGTTGTATATATGCGCATACTTATCGCAAATCACTTGTTCTCCAGGATTGGTATGCAATTTAATGGCAGCCTGATTAGCCATGCTGCCTGTTGGGAAAAACAAGGCCGTTTTCTTCCCAAACATAGTTGCTATACGTTCTTCTAGAGCATTAACCGTTGGGTCTTCTTTATATACATCATCACCAACTTTAGCCGATAACATAGCCTCCAACATCCCTTTGGTTGGTTTAGTGATGGTGTCGCTTCTTAAATCTATAATCATAAATTAATTTGAGGTATAGTTACAAATATCACTTCCAATTGGTGAACCATCGGGAATTCCTGGTGCATCTTTGATTTTAAAATCATTTGGATTTTCAGTGAATTGTTTAATTAATCTAAAATATTGCATTCCATAAGCACTTGTATCTAAGCTTAAGGTTATATTTTGAATAGCTTTATTGGCAATAGCATTTACCTGAAAACTTGCATTATCATTAACTGCTAAATTCATAATTTGTTGCAGTAAATTCACATTAACCATTTGTTGAATTTCATTTAAATATGAATCGCTTTGCTTTTTCTTAAAAGTGTTGTTTATAAGTGTATTAAGCAATTCTTCAAAGCCTAATTGATTGGCATCCAAACTTTTTTGCTGAATCATTCTGTTTGCACGCTGTGGATGTAATAATAAGCTCAAAGTCATTTCACTTGCTGTTGAAGCTACACTCATAGGGTCAAAAGCAACTCCTGTTTTTCCATTAAAAGACTCTCTCGTTCTCCAATAACCAAAAGCACGTGGTGGAAATAAGTCTAATTTATTTTTCGGAATAGCTAGTGTTTCAGCATCAATAGTTTTTAATAATGCATTTAAAGCCTCTTTTTGAGTTGCAACATCAATGCTTTTTACTGAAAATTGACCATCTCCTTTAACGACATAATTATAATCTAATCCACCAACAACTTTCGAAGCAGCTTCTGCTTGATATCTATGAAAGAAGTATAAAGGAACAAATACATCTTCCAAAACAGAATAAGGTTCATTAGTACGAATATTATCTACAGAAAAATTATCAATTGCCTTTTTCCTAACAGCCAATACATTATTTAATTCATCAGATGCGCTTTTACCATTATCCCAAAGGTGAGCTAAAGCATGAGCTCCGCCTTGAGCTCTAGCGTCACTATCAGTAATAAAGCGAAGTCCATCATTATCTGCTTTTTCTAAAATTTTATTCAATTCCGCTCTTTCATTTGCACCTTTGTCAAATTCAGCATAACTGTAAGCAACAGTTACTTTATCCCAATCACCAATACCAACTGCATAAGCATTGCTTAAATCTACCTCTCCATTTTTAAGTGTAATGGTTGGATGAGGATAATCCATCACTGAAGCTCTTCCATTCGTACTAGCAGCAAAGTTGTGTGCAAAACCTATGGTATGTCCAACTTCATGAGCACTTAACTGCCTGATTCTAGCTAGCGCCATATCTAACATTGGTTGATAGTTATCATCGCGTTCTGCAAATGGTTTATTCAGCAAGGCTTGAGCTATCAAGAAATCTTGACGCACTCTTAAACTTCCTAAACTCACATGTCCTTTAATAATTTCGCCTGTTCTTGGGTCAGTAACGCTAGCACCATAACTCCAACCTCTTGTAGAACGATGAACCCATTGTATGACATTGTATCTACAATCCAGAGGGTCTGCATCATCTGGCAACATTTTAACTTGAAAGGCATTGATAAAGCCTGCAGCTTCATAGGCTTGATTCCACCACTTTGCTCCATCTAATAAAGCTGAACGAATAGGTTCAGGTGTTCCATTATCTAAATAATAAATAATTGGTTCTATAACTTCACTTTTAGCAGCACCAGGATTTTTTTTCTGTAATCTATGACGCACCACAAAACGTTTAACTATTTGCTCTTGAACAGGTGTTGCATAATCCATATAGGACATTGAAATTGCTCCACTTCTCACATCAAATACACGCGGTTGGTAATTATTATCTGGTAATTCTAGAAATGAATGATGTTGATTAACTGTAACCAATGAGCTTGTTGGTGTCACACTTCTTAAATTTCGTCCAGTTGCATCACCTTTAAAGGTTAACATGACATCAAATTCAACATTTTTTGGAAAGGCCTTAGTTCGCTCCAACCAAATGGCACTTTTACTTGTGTCTATACCATAAGAGCCTTCGCCTGATCTTCTTAATGTATTGGAAACTCCATGAGTATCTTGCATTAAAAAAGGAGTTAAATCAATTGTATAAACGCCACTTTTTTCTTCTTTCACAGGAAAACCAAACAACACAGATTTTGCAAAGGCTTGTTCTATACTTTTGCGCTCTAAATCGTTATTTGTTAATGCTCTATAATCCTGATTAGGCTGTACCAATAGTAACTTATTTCCTGCTTTGATGAACTTTACAACACGTTCACCACCCAATTGCCCTCTGTCTAAGCCAATATCATTTGAACCAATACCACTTGATAGGGAACTTACATATAAAAACTCTTTATCTAAATCTTTAACTTCCAATAAAATTTTGTCTTCTGACTCGTCATAAGAGAAATTAAAGTAACCATTATACTTTTTTAATGGTTTGTCATTTGAGTTTTGTGCCATAGCAAATGATACAAAAAGGGCAAATACTGAAAATGTGAGTAGTTTTTTCATTTTATATGAAGTTGTTGGTTTTTTATAAAAGATGATTAAAAAATTGGAGTATAAATCTACATAAATAAATCAGGACATAAAACATGAAAAATCCTAATATTATTTTTTTAACAAGATTTAATAATCCTATTTTTGTTAAAAATTCCATTATGATAACATCAGATCAAATTAAAGATCTCAATACACGCCTTGATAAACTAAGGCACTATCTTTGACTTAGATGCCAAATTAATAGAAATACATAACGAGGAAGAAAAAACTTTTGATCCAAATTTCTGGAATGATTCCAAAGAAGCAGAAATTGTCATGAAATCACTTCGAGAGAAGAAAAGCTGGGTTCAAGATTACGACACTTCAAAAACTTTAGTTGAAGACCTTGAAGTTATTTATGAGTTTTTCAAAGAAGCTGAAGCCTCTGCTGAAGATGTTGAAAACAGATATGATCAGGCCTTATTTCAAATTGAAAAATTGGAGTTTAAGAATATGCTATCTGAAGAAGGCGACAGTTTAAGTGCTGTATTGCAGATAACAGCTGGAGCTGGAGGTACAGAATCTTGTGATTGGGCTAGTATGCTCATGCGTATGTATTTGATGTATGCCGAAAAAAGTGGCTTTAAAGTAAAAGAACTTAACTTTCAAGAAGGTGACGTTGCTGGAATAAAAACGGTAACCTTAGAAATTGAAGGTGATTATGCTTTTGGATGGTTAAAAGGTGAAAATGGAGTACATCGATTGGTTAGAATCTCTCCTTTTGACAGTAATGCCAAACGACACACGAGTTTTGCTTCAGTTTATGTGTATCCATTGGTTGATGATACTATTGAGATAGATATTAATCCAGCAGATATTGAAATTACTACTGCTCGCTCAAGTGGAGCAGGTGGACAAAACGTCAATAAGGTAGAAACTAAGGTTCAGCTAACTCATAAACCGACTGGTATTCAAATCTCTTGTTCTGAAACTCGTTCTCAACATGATAATAGAGCTAGAGCGCTTCAAATGTTAAAATCTCAGTTGTACGAAATTGAACTCCAAAAGCAGATGGCTCAACGTGACGATATTGAGGCTGGTAAAATGAAGATTGAATGGGGAAGCCAAATACGAAATTATGTCATGCATCCTTATAAATTGGTGAAAGATGTAAGAACAGGACATGAAACAGGGAATGTTGATGCTGTAATGGATGGCTATATTGATGAATTTTTAAAATCCTATTTGATGATGATGGGTCAAAAACAAGAATCTTAATTCAAACACTATGATTAAAATTTACCATAATCCTAGATGTAGTAAATCGAGAGAAGCTTTAAATATTCTTGAGAATGAAACTACTGATTTTAAAGTAATAAAATATCTTGATGAAGAGTTAAATGCAAAAGAACTTGCTGAGATAATTAAGCTTCTTCGCATAAAACCTATTGAACTTGTACGTAAAAATGAATCGCTTTGGAAAGACAACTTTAAAAATTCAACTTTTACTGATAAGGAATTAATCGATGTAATGATTAAAAATCCTAAGTTAATAGAGCGTCCTATAGTCATTAATGGCAACAAAGCAGTCGTAGGCAGACCTCCTAAAAAAATTCTAGATATTATATAGTTTGTTTAACTATTTGGTTTTTTTCATTAACAAAACATTAATTTCTTTTAACATAAGTTTAACCAAAGTGATTTAAACCTTAATCTACTTTTGCGGTCAAACCTGCAAAAAATATACATGAACAAACTATATCTAACCATCCTAACTTTAGGATTATTTGTTTCAACTGCCAAGGCTCAAGGTCCACAAGCTGTTCAATCTCAAAAAGAAGTCATTATTACTGGAAATGTGATTGACAACGAAACAAAAGAACCTTTAGAATATGCGACCATTGTTGTCTTCAGCAAAAAAGAAAATAAAATTATCACTGGAGGTATTACAGATGCAGGAGGTAAATTCAGTATTCCAGTCCAAACTGGCACTTATGATATTCGTATTGAATACATATCATTTAAAACCCAAACCATTGAGGATAAAAGATTAACAGAAGACACAAATTTAGGAACATTTTCACTTGCCTTAGATGTGGCTTCATTAGACGAAGTTGAAATTATTGCAGAACGAACTACTGTTGAGTTCAGGTTAGACAAGAAAATTTATAATGTTGGAAGAGACTTAACTGTTAGAGGAGGAACTGTAAGCGATGTATTGGATAACGTACCTTCGGTTTCGGTTGATGTTGAAGGAAATGTTTCACTTAGAGGAAATGACGACGTTCGTATTTTAATAAATGGCAAACCTTCTGGCTTAGTTGGTTTAAATTCTACAGACGCTTTACGTCAATTACCAGCCGAATCTATTGAACGAGTTGAAGTTATTACTTCACCATCTGCAAGATATGATGCTGAAGGCTCTGCTGGAATTCTAAATATTATTTTAAGAAGAAGTAAACTACAAGGATTGAATGGTGCAGTGACTTTAAATACTGGTTATCCAAAACAGGCAGGTGTTTCAGGAAATATAAATTACAGAACAGGAGACTTAAATTTCTTTAATACTACTGGATATAATTACAGAGAAAATCCAGGAAATTCATTTTCAAATACTGAATTCTTAAATG
>Ga0098073_1000497_pt1 | contig 13432 bp, 16 predicted proteins | sample 31_taG_FD_75060 | JGI IMG/M metagenome (GOLD analysis project Ga0098073, IMG submission 75060) | Marine viral communities from the Gulf of Mexico - 31_GoM_OMZ_CsCl metaG | ecosystem: Environmental > Aquatic > Marine > Oceanic | place: Gulf of Mexico | collected 2015-07-12
AAAACTTTATACAGAAAATGATGGTAATAACTTTGACACACAACAAATCATTAAGGTGTATAAGCAAAACATTGGAAATCTATTCGTATTTCTAATTTGTGGTATAATACTAGGTATTCCTCTTTTAATTGTGCTAGGTATTGGCGCTTTTGTATTAATGATAACCATTATTGGTATTTTACTTATTCCTATTTTACTTGGTGCTTTTACTTTGTTTTACAACATGACACTCATGGAATATCTTCAGCAAAAAAGAGGTATTTGGGACAGTTTTGGTTATGCTTGGACGCTTATGACTAAAAAATTCTGGGCTGCTGTTGGTAGTGTAGGTATTTTTTACTTGATGGCTTATGTGGCTCAAAATGTGGTTACCATTATTCCTTATTTATTTTTTATTGGAAGTATGTTCACTACAGTTCCAGAAGGGAATACAAATCCACAAGAGATTGCAGCTTCATTTATGGTGCTAATGATGGTTATATTTTTTATCACCTTCATTGTTGGGACCATACTTAACAATATTACTCAACTTAATCAAGGTATTGTATTTTACAGTTTAAAAGAAGACAACGAAAACATCAATACAAAAAGTGTGATTGACCAAATTGGTTCAGGTGAATAAACGCATTGGCATACATATTGTCCTTTTATTATACTTGTGTTGTTCTCTTCAGCATATACAAGCGGTCAATCTAAATGAGTTTAAAAAAACAATATTAGCTATTGATACACTTCAGGTTGACACTTCAGACATTCAACCAAGACGCTTTGATAACCTCAGAGAAAAATATAGTAATGATGACTTTATTTACGAAAGAACTATTGAAAATTCAGGTTGGTGGTCACGTTTTAAGCAATGGCTAAGTGACAAAATAAGAAACCTCTTCAATATTAAAAATGCTGGTCAAGCCTCAAAAATGACAGATCTGGCTATTAAAATTGGAGGTGTATTACTTTTTATTATTGTTATCTATTTTATTTTCAGAGCCATAATTAACAAAGAAGGTGCCTGGGTTTTTGGCAAATCGTCTGATAAAAGTATCATTCCTGTTTCAGATATTGAAGCTAATATTCACGCAACTGATTTTAAACAATTGATTGCTGAAGCCGAAGAAAATTCAAACTACAGACTAGCCATTAGGTACTACTATTTATGGTTGCTTAAAAAATTAAGTGCAGCCGAAATCATTCATTACGATGTAGAAAAAACTAATAACGATTATAGAAACGAAATAGAAATATCTAAAGTAAAAGAAGATTTCACATACACCTCCTATTTGTATAATTACATCTGGTATGGTGAATTTGATGTAAACGATGAGCAATTTAATAAAGCGAAACTTGCTTTTAATAAGTTTTTAAATTCCATTAAAGCATGAACAAAACCTTAAAAATATATATTGGTTTGCTCATTTTGCTTTTTGGTGGAGCCATTGCCATAGAGTTTTCTAAACCAAGACCAATAAACTGGTCTCGAACCTTTAACGAAAAACATACCATTCCATACGGAACTTTTGTTTTATATAATGAGCTTCAAGTGATGTTCAAAGATACCATTCAGAATATTACTGTATCACCATATGAGTTTTTTGATGATTATTTTAATTGGGAAGATTCTACATACACAACCTCTGGAACCTATATGCTTATAGATGATTATGCTGATGTTGATGATGTGTCTGCTCAAGAGCTATTGGATTTTGCGTCGCATGGAAATACCATTTTTATGTCCGCAAACTACTTGCCACAAAAGTTTTTAGATACACTAGGTATTGAACTAAAAAACGATTTCAATTTTACTGGAAAAGCACAGTTTAGTTTGGCCAATTCCACTTTTAAAAATGATTCCATAACCATTGATAGAGGTTTGAGTAACATCTATTTTTCTGCGTTAGATTCAGCAAGAACAACGGTTTTAGGCTATCAGAAATTTAGTGAAGAAGATCGTATTAATTACGTTAAAGTAAATCACATCAATGGAGAATTATATCTGCATCTACAACCCATGGCATTTACCAATTTTTCATTGTTAAAAGATGACAATAAAAAATATGCAGCAGCCATACTTTCGTATTTACCAGATAATCCTATTTATTTTGATTCAAGAAATAAAAAAAGTATGGAGTTAGGTAATTCTCCGCTTCGATTTATTTTAAGCCAACCAGCGTTAAAATGGGCTTGGATTCTAGGTTTGGTATTGCTATTAGTATTCATTTTATTCAATGCAAAACGAAAACAACGTATTGTAAAAGTTGTTAAACCATTAGTGAATTCAACCATTGCATTTACCAAAACCATTGGTAATTTGTATTATGAAACAAAAGATCACGATAATTTAATTGATAAAAAAATAACTTATTTTTTAGAAGCAATAAGGCGAAAATACTATTTAGATACGCAACTATTAGATGAGAAGTTTGTGAAAAATCTAGCCTTAAAATCTGGAAAAGACTTTGGTAAAACCAACAAAACCATAAATCTTATTGTACATTTAAAAGCCAAACAATTGTGCAATGAAGAGGACTTAAAAAACTTAAATAAAACAATAGAAGACTTTTATAACACATAACATATGGAGCACACAAACGACTCTCAAAACGATAATTTAAATCAAGATAATCAAGAACAAGCACCTGTTGAAAACAATGAAGTGCAGGAAACTCAGGAAGACAATCTGAGCTTTAAAAACAGAATTGACTTATCTGAACTTCAAGAAGGTGTTGAGCTAATTAAAAACGAAATAAGCAAGGTCATTGTTGGACAAAAAGGCATGATTGATATGTTAATTGCTTCAATATTAGCCAATGGTCATTCTTTAATTGAAGGTGTTCCAGGTGTGGCCAAAACCATTTCCGCAAAATTACTCGCAAAATCCTTGGATGTTGGTTTTAGCCGAATTCAATTCACACCAGATTTAATGCCAAGTGACATATTAGGAACCTCAGTTTTTGACATGAAAACCTCAGAATTTGAGTTCAAACAAGGACCTATTTTCTCCAACATGATTCTTATTGATGAGATTAATCGTGCTCCAGCTAAAACTCAAGCTGCTTTGTTTGAAGTTATGGAAGAACGTCAAATTACCATTGATGGACATAAATACCAAATGGAGCTACCATTTATTGTTTTAGCCACTCAAAACCCTGTAGAACAAGAAGGAACTTACAGACTACCTGAAGCGCAATTGGACAGGTTTCTGTTTAAAATAGATATTGACTATCCAAATCTTGATGAGGAAATTGAAATCATTAATCGTGAACACAATCTTAAAGGTGAAAGCAAAACCGCTAAAATCACCTCGCATTTAACCAAAGAACAAGTTGCAAAGTTTCAAGGCTTAGTCAACCAAGTAATTATTGAGTCACATTTAGTAAAATATATTGCTGAAATTATTGTAAACACAAGAAATAACCCATTTTTATATTTAGGTGCCTCACCAAGAGCTTCGATTGCTATTTTAAAAGCTAGTAAGGCTTTCGCCGCAATGAATGGACGTGATTTTGTGACTCCAGAAGATATAAAACAATCTGCCATTCCAGTTCTTCAACACCGAGTCATTGTTACTCCAGAACGTGAAATGGAAGGTGTTAATACAAAGCAAATCATTAATCAAATAATTGAAGCAGTAGAAATTCCGAGATAACTAAAACCATAAGTCATGTTTAAAGATCCATTTTCATTTAAAGGTAGAATTAGACGATTGGAATACTTAATTACAATCGTAATTTACTGTATTGTTTATTTTTCACTCTGGTTTTTAACACGAGGCACAACGTATGGTGTAGAAGTATTTTGGTCTATGTTTCTGATTTCGAGTTATATTTTTATCGCTCAAGGCACCAAACGATGTCATGATATTGGAGTGAACGGCTTTTATCAATTTATTCCATTTTATTTTTTCTGGTTGATTATTGAAGATGGAATTCCCAAGAAAAACAAGTATGGATTAAATCCAAAAGGATTAAAAGGTCCTGAAGAAACAGGTAAAATTCGTCAAAACGAAGGTTAATGAAACTGCTTAAACCATTGTACATACAAAACCGATTTTTTTATGCTTGCATTACACTCATAGTGTTGTTTGTGTTGAGTTTTGTATTTACTCGATGGTTCGAAATTGTAAAACTTTTGTTTTTGGTTTTTTTGGTGTTTACTGTTTTAGACATTATGCTCTTATTTACTGCCAAAAAAGGGGTTAATGGATTAAGAACACTACCTGAAAAGTTTTCGAATGGTGATCAAAATCCAATACATTTAAGCTTTGAAAACTATTATACATTTCCAGTATTTATAAAGATTATTGACGAAATACCTGTTCAGTTTCAAGTTCGTAATTTCAGCATTGAACGAAAACTTGATGCTACCAGTAAAGCTCAATTACAATACGAACTTAGACCTACAGAACGAGGTGAATATCACTTTGGTAAACTCAATATTTATGTAACTTCTGTATTCGGACTCATTGCAAGGCGTTTTAGTTTTAATGATGAGGCTATGATTCCAACCTATCCTAGTTTTATTCAATTGCGAAAATACGATTTGATAGCCATTAGTAATAATTTGCATCATTATGGCATAAAAAAAATAAGACGTATTGGTCATACTATGGAGTTTGAACAGATTAAAGAATATGTTCTTGGTGACGATTTACGAACTATGAATTGGAAAGCTACGGCAAAATCTAATCAATTAATGGTGAATCAATTTCAAGATGAAAAATCACAACCTGTCTATTCTGTGATTGATAAAGGTAGGCTCATGAAAATGCCTTTTGACGGTTTGAGCTTGCTGGATTACGCTATAAATGCCGCTTTAGTAATTTCAAACGTTGCCATTAAAAAACACGATAAGGCTGGGATTTTTACTTTTTCAAAAAAAGTTGAAAATATAGTTGTTGCCGAAAAGCGCACCTCACAAATGAACTTGATACTAGAAGGCCTTTATAACATTAAGACAGATTTCTTTGAAAGTGATTTTGGTCGCTTATATGGTGATGTAAGACGTAATATAGCACATAGAAGCTTACTGTTGTTGTACACAAATTTTGAAACTCTGGATAGCTTACATAGGCAATTACCATATTTAAAAGGAATGGCAAAGAATCATTTACTCGTTGTTATTTTCTTTAAAAACACAGAACTGAATAGTTTAATAGAAAACAAAGCTGAAACCATTCAGCAAGTTTATGATAAGGTCATTGCTGAAAAATTTGCATTTGAAAAACGTCTTATTGTAAGTGAACTCAAAAAGTATGGCATCTATTCCATTCTAACGACTCCTGAAAATTTAACCCTTGACACCATCAACAAGTACCTCGAAATTAGAGCTAGAGGCCTACTCTAACAATTCAGAAGTAAAAAACTACAGTTCAGTAAATCAATTTATTGCATCTCCCTTTTATAATAGACTTTTACAGTGTTAATCATTAAAAAAGACATTATTATGAAAACTTTATCACTTTTTATTGCCCTTATTATTAGCACAACCTTAAGCTTTGCTCAAACCGAAAAAGGTCATGACATTACTGTGACTATTGAAAATATTTCTAACAGCAGAGGTCATGTTATTATAGGCCTACATAACGCTGATTCTTTTATGAAATCTGATGGAATACAAAATACAGAATCAAAAGTGAAAGATGGAAAAGTTATAGTCACCTTTAAAAATGTTGCACCTGGACAATATGCATTATTGGCTTTACACGATGAAAACGATAACAAACGTATGGATTTTGAACCTAATGGGATGCCATTAGAATCTTATGGTTTATCCAACAATCCAATGCTAATGGGACCTCCAACTTTTACCGATGGAAAATTTGAAGTCACTGACAAAAATGTAGATGTGACTATAAAATTCTAACAAAATATCAATCAATCAAAAAACAAAAAGGAGCACGAATCAAAACGTGCTCCTTTTTTCAATCAATCAAAAACTAACTATTAATCAACGCATAGTTATACTGTTTCGTTTAGCCAAGCTTTCATCATCCAAACAGTTTTCTCTTGCTGAGCAATAAAACCACTCATCATGGCATTGGTTCCTTCATCTTCTGCATCGCTAGACTTATTCAAAATATCTCTTTCAATCTTTAACAATTCGGTTAAAGAATCAACAATTAACTTTACTGCATTTTTATCTTCTGAAACGTTTTTACCAACTGGTACTTTACCATAATTGGTGTAATCATCAAAGGTGTGTAAGGGTGTTTCACCAAGTGTTAATATACGTTCAGCAATCTCATCGACTTTCATATTGGCGTCATTGTAAAGTTCTTCAAACTTAACATGTAAATCAAAAAATGCTCGCCCTTTAATATTCCAATGAATACCTCTTAAGTTTTGATAGTACAACTGAAAATTCGCTAATAATGTGTTTAAATTTTCAGCTAACTGCTTCGCTTTTTTACAATCTAAACCTATACTATTTAACGTTGTCATAATCTATCCCTTTTTGTTCATTACAAATTTAATCTATTAAAAAGGTGTATTGGCATAAATTTTATTGATAGTTTTTATATCTTTATAGCCTAATACTATATCGATGACAATCACTCAATTATATTATGTTTTAGCAGTTGCTGAACATCAAAATTTCACGAAGGCAGCTGAAAAATGTTTCGTAACGCAACCAACCTTAAGTATGCAAATTCAGAAACTTGAAGACCAATTGGATATTCAGATTTTTGATAGAAGTAAAAAACCTATTGAATTAACAGAAATAGGTAAAAAAATTGTGACTCAAGCAAAAAACATTGTTAATGAAGCGGATAGAATTAAAGATATTGTCGATCAGCAAAAAGGGTTTGTTGGTGGTGAATTTAGATTAGGCATTATTCCGACGATTATGCCAACACTTTTACCAATGTTTTTAAAATCCTTTATTAAACGTTATCCAAAGGTAAAACTGAAAATTGAAGAATTAACGACAGACGAAATAATTCAGCGTATCAAAGATGGACATTTAGATGCTGCTATTGCCACGACACCTTTAGAAAACGAATCTATTAAAGAGCGTCCTCTATTTTATGAACCTTTTGTGAGTTACATCCCGAAAGGTCATCGTTTATATGAAAAGAAAAAAATTGATGTCTCAGATTTAGAAATAGAAGATATGCTATTACTAGAAGATGGTCATTGCTTTAGAGATGGTGTAATAAACTTATGTAAAACGTTTAAACAACATGATGACGATAAATTTCAGTTAGAAAGTGGAAGTATTGAAATGCTCGTAAAACTTTCTAACGAAGGATTAGGCATGACCTTGCTCCCTTATTTGCATACCTTAGACATTAAGGAAGCAGAAAAATCGAACTTACATCACTTTAATGAACCAACTCCAGCAAGGGAAGTAAGCATCATCTATCACAAAAGTGAATTAAAAATGCAAATTATAGAAGCTTTACACTCCGTAATTTCAGGGATTATACGAGGTGCAATAGCCTTTCAAAATGTTAATATTATTAGTCCATTAGCTAAATAAAAAAAGAGACTTTAAAAAGTCGCTTTTTTTTATGGTTTTAAATAGATTAAACATTGATTTAATTCTGGGTTCTGTTGTATTAGAGAATTAATGAAAATTTTTAGCTCTTCAATTTCATAGGGTAATAAACGTTGAAGTGCTTTTTCTAGTTCTCTACAGAACAACGTTGCGTCAAAACTGACTTTTTTAAGTACTGTTTTCGTGTACTCAAACATTGCTCTTGCCATAAGTTACTTAGGTTTTATTGGTAAATAATAAAAAGTAAAATTGTTTTATAGGCTAAAAGTTTATTATTATCTAACTCTAAATTTAGTAAAAAATTTGATTGAAAATTAGTTTTGTATAAACTTTAACAGCCACTTTTAACTAAGACCCTGAAAATGAAATAGTTTTTAATTTTAATTTTTAAAACCTATTATCACCATCCAAAATATCACCTAGCCCACCCAAAATACCACCTTCACCTCTATCCTTTCCTCCTCCTCTTGGAGCTGAAGCCAAGACACGACCTGCTAATCTACTAAATGGTAAAGATTGAATGTAAACCGTTCCTGGACCTTGTAATTTTGCGAAGAATAATCCTTCTCCACCAAAAACAGTGTTTTTTATGCCTCCAACAAATTCAATATCATAGTCTACATCTTGAGTAAAACCCACTATACAGCCAGTATCTACTTTTAGAATCTCTCCTGCTTGTAATACTTTTTTTGACATGGTTCCTCCAGCATGAACAAAGGCCATACCATCGCCTTCTAGTTTTTGCATAATGAAGCCTTCGCCACCAAATAAGCCACGACCCAGTCGTTTGCTAAACTCAATTCCAACACTTACACCTTTGGCTGCACATAAAAAGGCGTCTTTCTGACAAATAAACTTGCCTCTAAATTCAGTTAAGTCAACTGGTATAATTTTACCTGGATATGGTGATGCGAAGGAGACATTTCTTTTACCACTTAGCGTGTTGTAGAATGCTGTCATAAACAAACTTTCACCTGTGAGGATACGCTTTCCTGCACCAAGTATTTTACCTAGAAAACCTGAATCTTTTTGTGAGCCATCTCCAAAAATGGTTTCCATTTTTATGCCATCGTCCATCATCATAAAGCTTCCTGCTTCGGCAACGACACCTTCTTGTGGATCCAATTCTATTTCCACATATTGCATTTCTTCGCCGTAAATTCTATAATCTATTTCGTGTGCGGTCATATTTTATGTTTTTTGTTTATTTGATTATATGTAGTTCTGTTTCTGAATTTGTTACAACTAACTTTTAACTTTAAGTGTCCACTCAAAATTAAATTCAGACACTTGAATTCCTTCTGAATTAGCACCAACAGAGTTTAACCAGATTGTTTGCCCTTCTCCTGTTTCAATTGTTTTAGCAATTGCCTTATCGACTTCCAAGCCTTGCTTGCAAGTAAAAGTAATACGTCCTGTTGCCTTTTTAGTAAATGAGGCTTTATTATTTAATACCAACATGGATATATTTTTTCCACTTTGCTGGATTTTATCCATTACTAAGGCACCTGTTGTGAGTTCTGCAGCCATACCTTGCACAGCCCAAAACATAGATTTAAAAGGGTTTTGGTTAATCCATTTATACTTAACAGACACTGTACAAGATTCGTTAGAAATCGTTTTTACACGAACTCCTGTTAGAATAACTGCAGGAAGTTTAAATATGTTGAAAGTGTTAATTTTTCTGGGTGTTAGCTTCATTTTATTGAGAGTTTTGGCAAAACTATTGAAAATAAACGATATATCAATTTGTTAAATTTATGTTAATTTTTAGTACTTTGTATTGCATAATACCTTCTTTTAGATATATATTTGCATAAGAAACTATTATATGTTTTAAGTTATGTTATCAAACCACCATAAAAATGTTGCTGCAGTTATACACTTATCTGCATTATCTAAATTCATATTTCCTTTAGGTAATTTTATTATGCCTCTTATTTTTTGGACGATGAATAAAGATAAGTCTGAATTTGTAGACAAGCATGGTAAACAAGCCATCAACTTTCAATTAAGTATTTTGCTATATACATTTTTAATTGGTTCTATAACTATACCTCTATTTTTATTTGGAGTGCTAAATCATATAGATTTTCCAGAGTTTTGGCAAGCTTATGATTTTGACTTTGATTTTCACCTTTCAAGTCATGATAGTTATAATGTCATTATATTTTCAATTTTAGCAGGCCTATTAGTAATAGCAGCTTTTGTTTTAGAAATTATTTTCATCATTATAGCAACAAGTAAAGCCAATCAAGGTGAACCTTACAAATATCCATTAACAATCAATTTTTTAAAATAAATAATCATCAATCAATCATCAATCAAAAAATGAACAGTTATTTTAACCTTAAATTCTAATATCATGAAACCTTATCAATTTGGTGGTATTAGAAAAAATACAAAAATGAACACATGAAGATAGAAAACACAAAAGCACAAATGCGTAAAGGCGTTTTGGAATATTGCATACTATCGGTCTTAAAAGACGACGATGCTTATGTTGCAGAAATCCTGGACACTTTAAAAGACGCAAAGATGCTAGTTGTTGAAGGCACGATTTATCCGTTGCTTACTCGCCTTAAAAACGCAGGCTTACTCAACTATCGTTGGGAAGAATCAACATCTGGACCTCCAAGAAAATATTATGGTCTTACCGAAACTGGTAAACTTTTCTTAAACGAGTTAAATACTACTTGGAGTGAATTACAAAACGCAGTTAACTTAGTAACAAGAGAAAAAACAACAAAAAAATGAATAAAACAGTCAATATAAATTTAGCAGGTACATTTTTTCACATTGATGAAGATGCATACCAAAAGTTGCAACGCTACCTTGAGGCTATTAAACGTTCATTTACAGACTCCCAAGGTCGAAATGAAATATTAGCTGATATTGAAGCTCGTATTGCCGAACTTTTTAATGAGCGTGTTGAAAACGACAAACAAGTAGTCTCTATTAAAGAAGTTGAACAGGTTATTACCATTATGGGGCAACCTGAAGACTATATGGTAGATGAGGAAATTTTTGATGATGAACCGAAAAGGACTTACACATCTTCAAGAACAAGCTCAACTAGAAAATTATACAGAGATACCGAAAGCGCATACATTGGAGGCGTTTCCTCTGGTCTAGCTCATTATTTTGATGTAGATCCGTTATGGATTCGAATTGCTTGGGTTATCCTATTCTTTGGATTTGGTACAGGTTTCCTTGTTTATATCTTATTATGGATATTAATGCCAGCAGCTGAAACAACTTCAGAAAAATTGGCAATGTCGGGAAAGCCAGTTAACATTACTAATATAGAAGAAAAAGTAAAAGAAGGGTTTAGTAATGTTAAAGAAAGTCTTGATGGTGTAGCAGACAAAGTAAAAAATGGAGACTATAATAAAGCAGGTGACAAAATTAAAAACACCTCTCGCTCCTTTTTTGATGCCCTTGGAAGCGTAATCATGTTTTTCTTTAAGATTTTCGCCAAGTTTATCGGCATTATCTTAATCATCGTTGGTGCTACAACATTAATAGCTCTAATTGTTAGTTTACTTTCAGTTGGTGTGGTAGATCTATTTCACTTTGATGGTATAGATATGGCTCATACCTTCTACTCGTCAAATTTACCAATTTGGGTCGTGTCACTCTTAGTTTTATTTGCTGTTGGAATTCCGTTTTTCTTCATCTTTATTTTAGGATTGAAAATATTAGTGAACAACTTAAAATCTATAGGCAGAACGGCAAACTTTACGCTATTGGCGCTTTGGTTGGCATCAATTGTAACATTAGCCATTTTTGCAGCCAAAGAAGTTGCTGAATTTTCAAGAGAAGGTGAGTTTACGGATACTATAGAGCTGAATGTCAAGGCAAATGACACATTATTTGTGGAAATGTTAAACAACGAAAAGTATGCACGTAATGATTACAGACGTAATGACTTTGATATTGTATTTACAGATGATGATGTGAAACAAATTTACTCGTCAAACGTACGATTTTCAGTAAGGTCTACTAACGATTCTGTGGCTTATTTAAAAGTTGTAAAAAATGCCAGAGGCAGAACATATCAAGATGCTAGAGATCGAGCTCAAGAAATTGATTATAATTTTAATTACAGTTCTGGAAAGTTAATGTTAGACAATTATTTTTTAACAAATGCAGACAACAAATTTAGAGATCAAGATGTGAGAATTACATTATATATGCCTGAAGGCAGTGTGATCTATTCAGATGAAAGCACTCGAAATTTTAGAAGTTGGAGATACACATCAGATATTATATCTCATGGTAAAGAAAATCATTATCTAAAAGTAAGATATAATGATACTGATTGTTTAGACTGTGATGATAGTGACTCAATTATCGAAATAAAAGATGAAGATGCTTCTTTCGAGATGAACAGAGATAAAATTGAATACAAAGATGATGAAGTTAAAGCAACCATTGATTCTTCCGGGATTAGTATAAAATCTAATGACAATTAAGATGAACAAAGTAGTCATTCCATTAGTATCATTTGTAATTGCTGCAATTCTATGCTTGTCATGTGATTCAAAGGAACAAGATATGTTAACAGATGATGTCATAAGCTACAAACCTGTAGATATTGCGCTACAGCACAAAATAGAAGAGTTAGATAGTATCTTTTTTACAGCCTATAATACTTGTGATTTAAATCAACAATCTGAATTAATTTCTGAAGATATTGAGTTTTTTCATGATAAGGGTGGACTTTCAACCTCCAAATCTGATATTATGGAAGCCATGAAAAATAACATCTGTGGAAAAGTTACACGTGAGTTAATAAAAGGAAGTATTGAAGTGTATCCAATTCATAATTATGGCGCTGTTCAAATTGGCTACCATAAGTTTTTTAATAATCAAGAACCTGATGCTATTTCAAATCCTAGTAAGTTTATTACTATTTGGAAGAATGAAAATAACACTTGGCAAATGAGTAGAATTGTAAGTTTACATTAACCATATTACAATTCAGAATCAAGATACTACAGTTCAGAAGAAAAGAAACTGTAAAATTTTAAAAAAGATAGATATTTACTTAAGAAAATAAAAAATCAATCAAACTATGACAACTATATCAAAATTTATCACAGCCCTAATTATGAGCCTTTTACTAGTTTCATGCCAATTCAATGGTGACTTTGGTTTTGGAGTTAGAGGAAATGGAAACGTTGAAACTGTTGAACGTTCTATTGACAATGATTTCAGTGAAATAAGCGTAAGTCGAGGACTCGATGTCTATTTAACACAAGGAGACAATGTTAGTTTAATTGTTGAAGCAGACGAAAATTTACATGATATCATCATTACTGAGGTTGAAAATGGTGTTCTAAAGATCACAACAGATGAGAACATCTCATTTTCAAAATCAAAAAAAGTAATGTTGACGTTTAAAGATGTATCCAAAATAAAAGCAACAAGCGGAAGCGATGTGTTTTCCACCAACACTATTATCGCAGATAATCTGGAGTTAACCACCACAAGTGGAAGCGATTTGGAAGTTGATATTAACGTGCAGGTTGCAGATTGCAGATCTACAAGTGGTAGTGACCTTAGAGTTTCTGGCAAAACAAACAAATTATATGCTGAAGCAACTAGTGGCAGCGATATTAAAGCAGGTAATTTAAAAGCAAAAATTAGTGAAGCCAGAGCAACGAGTGGAGCTGATATCACGTTAAACACATCAGAAGAACTTTATGCAAAAGCTACAAGTGGTGGAGATATAAAATACTCCGGAAATCCAGATAGAGTGACGAAAAAAGACGGTGTTTCTGGAAGTATAAGAGAACAATAACCAATCAAAATTATGCTCTGTTTAGAGCATTTCAACCAATCATGTTTTGACCATCTCAAGCACTTTTAAATGCTTCGGGATGGTTTTTTATTTAATAGGTTTAATTTTTAAATCTAAATTAATTTC
>Ga0098073_1000506_pt1 | contig 13222 bp, 11 predicted proteins | sample 31_taG_FD_75060 | JGI IMG/M metagenome (GOLD analysis project Ga0098073, IMG submission 75060) | Marine viral communities from the Gulf of Mexico - 31_GoM_OMZ_CsCl metaG | ecosystem: Environmental > Aquatic > Marine > Oceanic | place: Gulf of Mexico | collected 2015-07-12
AAAGGGTTGTTTTTCCTGCTCCTGAAGCACCAACAATAGAGACAATCTCACCTTGTTTAATATGTAAATCTACACCTTTTAAAACGTGTAAATCATCAAAATATTTATGAATGTTTTTCGCTTGAATCATTTGATTTGTTCTGGAGTAAAAATACAGAAATGATAGTTATTCTCTCTATCTTTTTTTAACTTATTAAAGTTTAATGGTTTATGGTAAGCTATTTTCGGCATTGTTTTTCTGAAATACCGATTTTAACGAATTATAATCTAAGAAATACACCATTTTTATGGAGAACGTATGTTGTATATCTTGATCAAATAAATCATTTAAACTTTGGCTAAACGAATCTCTGGACTTTGAAGTTGAATTGAACAATTGATTTCTGTAAAGCGCTACTAATTGACTTCCAGGTGCAAATTGCCATTCGTAGCTTAAGTCTAAATTCCAGATATTAAAGTTTCTATTTGGATCTAAATCTAAATTTGTAATGGTATGTCCAGAATCTAAAGATTGGGAGCCATCTTGCTCTAAAGTATAAAGATTTTCTTTGTTTGTTGCTGTTGACCAATAATTTCTAAACGATAGCCTAAGGGTATTTAAAGGGTCAAAATTATAAATTCCAGAGATTGTGTTTTCTACAGTTTTTTGGTCTCTTTCCGCAAAAATAATTTCATCATTATCTAATCTTGTAACATAACCACGAAAGCCTAACTCTCTTCCATAGCTAATATCATATTCTAATGTAAATTTGTCATTAAATCGAAACTCAGGGCCAAATCTTATTTGATATTCTTTAAAATTAAAATTTTTATCAAACACAGTACCATATCTGAAATTACCACTAGTTGAAAAGGCTTTGTTGCTATTGGTAAAAAAATAGATTCTTGCGCTTGTATAGTTGTTAAATGAGTAAAACCTATCGTTTTCCTGATCTCTAGGTTCAAAATAATCACGTTGTTCACCAAGAGACGCTTCAATATTCCCACCAATCCACATGAGGCTTTTGGTTCTAGCATTAACGCTCACCTCAATATTATTTCCGGTATAATCATTATTACTATGTCTCCAATTTAATTCGCCTTGAAGCCTAATGTTAAAACTGTTTAAAAGTCCTCTGGGCTCAAATGTTTGATATCTAAAATTAGCTTCTAAATTTTTATAATTGTTACGAGTTGCAAAACCCAAATCATTCACATTATATTTATCATCTCTAATTCGTCCTTCTAATCCATACTGATAGGTTCCACTGACTTTTCTTAGTTGTAAGCTTGAATCAAATCCTGTTGAGTTATCACCAACTAGATTAAGATGACTCATTTTACCTTGTGCACTAATGTTATATGTATTTGTTTTATCCGTTAAGTCTACAAGTAATGCTGTTGCATTGGCATCTCTAAAATGGCCTTCTCGCAGCACATTAGTAGTGATAAAGGCCACAGATGAATTTTGATTGAATTGTTGATCAAGGACAATAATATTGTAATTGGCAAAGGGCTCAGTAACACGTTCGCGATAAGTAATGGTAGAATCTATTTTTTCATCATTATCATCAAGCGTGTATTTTGTGTTTTTTATTGTTGCTACTGTTTTTTCAGTGATGGCATTAAATACGCCAATACCTAATCCATTTTTATTTCGCCCTGAAACTTTAATGGCGTTAAGCATTTTTACACTACTAGGGTTTTCAACAACTTCTTCAACTTCATCAGCCTCATCTATTAAATCGTCATAAACATTACCACGTTCGATAGGAGAACTTCCGACACGTCTGGAATAGAATAAGTCTCCTTTACTAAATAGATTGACACCTTCTTTGAAAAACTGACGCTGTTCATCAAAACGCTGTTCAAAAGGTCCTAAATTTAATTCGACTTTATCAAAAGCAGCTTGACTAAAATCTGGAATCAGTGTTACATCTAATGTGAAACTTTCAGTGATACCATACTTTACATCCATTCCAAATCCAATAGTACTGACCGTTTCTGTGTTTTTTTGTGAAACTGCCGTATATGAAGCAAAAGGATAAAACATTAATCGGGTAGGAGGAGTTATATTTTTTAATCCTTTCAGTAAACCGTCGTAAATTCCTTGTTCACCAACTGTTCTATCTATTGGACTCCAACTATAATCTAAACCTTCTTTTCTGAATTTTCTGTAAAATTGAATTCCCCAAACAGGCTCTTCTTGATTGGCAAATCGAAGCGCTGCATAAGGAATTTTCATTTCAACGATCCAACCATTATCAACATGTTTAACAGCACTGTCCCAAACTGCATTCCATCCTCGATCACCTCTTGGTCCAGGACCTCCGCCTCTTCTGCCACCAGACCCTCCAATAATATCGGCTTGAGTGCCGGAGCTCAATACATAAAATTTGATATCGTTTTGGGCATCATTATTTGGATTAAATGTAACACCAAAATAATCGGCTTGACCAAAATCATCTCTTGGTGAGAACACCTTAAAAATATCTTCCGGTTTTTCGTGTAAATATGCAGAAATGTAGATGGCTTGATCATCATAAGCCATTCTTACTTCAGTTTTTTGATGCTCTTTTGCAGGAATTCCCATTCCTGGATCATACTGAACAAAATCGGTAGCTATTTCAACATTTTTCCAAACCTCGTCATCTAAAATACCATCAATTTTAGGAGCTATATTGGTTTTTTCAATGTTTAGTGTTTTTTTTTCTTGAGCACTAGAATAAGAAATAGCAAGTAGAATGCATAAATGAATAAGTAGTCTTTTCATTTCTGATGGTCGGTTTCTAAATTTTTTTTGGCTAAAAAAAGAGTTAGCCTAATATTTTTGCCAAATCTAATGTTTGTATTTTGAGGATTGTACTAAGTAAATGTTAAAACCTACTAAAAGAAATTCGTAAAAAACAAAAGAGGTCTAAGCTTAAAGCCATAAACCTCTTTTGTTTGAACTTAGTGTTCGTACTTAACTACTCTTTTTAAAAACATTTTTAATATTGTTATAGTCAATATAGTACACCATACGCAAGGAGAAAATATGCTCAATTGGCTGATCTAATAAAGTACCCAAACTACTGAAATAGCCTTCTCTAGACATATTATCAAAATTAAATAGTGAATTTCTATATAATGCTGTTAATTGACTTCCAGGAGCAAATTGCCATGAATATCTAAAATCCAAATTCCATGTTCCAAAATTGATGTTTGGGTCATATCCTAGATTGTCTAAATTATGACCTGTTGTGTTATCCATTGAGCCATCTTCAAGGATTGTATACATAGCATAATCATAATCTACAGTCGACCAGTAATTTCTGAATGTTAAGGATAAACCATGAAAGGAGTTGAAGTTATACTCACCCGAAATCCCATTTTCAATAGTTTTTTGTCGTCTTTGACCATAAAGAATTTCACCGTCTTTATTAGCAACAAATCCACGTCCACCGCTTCCTCTTTCGTAATTAATGGAATAACTAATGTTAAATTTGTCTGTTATTCTGATTCGTGGGTCTAAACCGAACCAATGCACAAAGACATCACGATTTGATTCAAACAAAGTTGCCATACCATTGTAACCACTAATGGAGAATTTTTTTGCTCTATTACTACCTAACCAAAAATTCAAATTCACGTTATCTCTGAAGGTAGAGAATCGACCTTCTGTTCTAGGTTCAAAGTAGTCATATTGTTTGCCAATATTCCAATTCATGTTATATCCAAAATCCATTAATTTTTTGGTTTGTCCATTAAGGTTAAATCCAATATTTTTTCCAGTATAAGTACTTGGATTGTATAGTCTTCTATATTCAAACCATGTGTTTAATTGTATTCTATTGAATTTTCCCGTGGGTTCAAAAGTTCTGTAACTAAAATTAGCATTAAAATTGCTGTAATTATTTCTAAAAAGGATGCCTAAATCGTTGATGTCATATTTTTTATCTGCTAAGCTATGACCAATACTATATCTATATTTCCCGCTTATTTTAGCAAGTCTAAATCTTGTGCTAAAACCAGTTTGATAACCATCTTCTAAATTTAGGTTGCTCATTTTAGCTTCGCCACTTGCATTGTATTTATTAGCTTTATTTGAGATGTCAAATAGTGCACCTGTGACATTAGCATCTCTAAAGTGACCATTTCTGGTGACATTGGTGTTAATTAATGTTACAGATGAATTTCCATTAAATTGTTGATCAATAACAAACACGTTGTAGTTGGATAATGGTTCTACAACTTCTTTACGAGTTTCATTGGTGTCAAGGTTTTCAATGGTAGCATAGGTTTTCTCCGTGATGGCATTAAAAAAACCGATACCTAGACTTTTCTTGGTTCGTCCAGACACTTTAACAGCATTAAGTGTTTTTACTTGTGAAGGATAATTAGTTACTTCTTCATTGTCAGCAAGATCTGGAAAACCTGTTGGATTATTACCAATTCGACGAGAATAGAATAAATCGCCTTTATTAAATAAGTCTACACCTTCTGTAAAAAACTGGCGTTGCTCAGAGAATTGTTGCTCAAAAGGCCCCAAGTTAAGCTGTACGTTATCAAAAGCGGCTTGACTAAAGTCAGGTATCAAAGTGGCATCCAAGGTAAAATTTTCTGTGATGCCATATTTTACGTCCATGCCAAAATTAAATTCACTATCATTTTCTCCATCATAAGATCTTGTAATTGCAGAGGCAAAAGGGAAAAATGCCAATCTAGTTGGTGGAGAAATATTTTCAATACCACGAATTTCTCCGTGCATTAGACCTATTTTTTTTCCTGAGGAGAGATCTAATGGATTCCATGTATATTGTCTATTGTCTCTCATGTGTCTGCGATGAAAGTTGATTCCCCAAGTTTGTACTTCTTGATTAGAAAAACGTAGCGCTGAATAAGGAATTTTAAATTCGGCAATCCAGCCATCTTCAACAATCCTAACTGCACTGTCCCAAACGGCATTCCAGCCCCAATCTTCATTACCATCACTAGTTACTATGGCATCACCTTGAGTTCCAGTGCTGAAAACTAAAAACTCTGTATCGTTTTGACCATCATTATTTGGATTAATGGAAATTAAAAAGAAATCTGCTTGTCCAAAATTATCTCGAGTCGTAAACTGTTTCATGATATATTCAGGTTTATCATGAATGTAAGCAGCAAAATATACTGCATTATCATCATAGGTAACTTGTACTACAGTTGCCTCTTCAGGAAGTTCTGCAACTCCCATTGCTGGTCTAAATTGAACAAAATCAGTTGCTTTTTCAGCTTGTTGCCAAGCAGGATCATTGAGTATTCCATCAATTTTTGGAGGCGTAGTGGCTCTTTTAAGATTTAGAAATTTTTTATCTTGTGCATTAAGTGAATTGAAAATTAACGCAACACAAAGAAATAGATAGTAGCGGTTCATTTTTTGATTGATTGATTGATTGATTGATGATTATTTTGTTTAAAGACCAGTAAAAATTATAAATGTTACAGCCTCTAACAAATCTACTGTTCAATATTGTACTGAACTGCTAATCAAACGTTAAAAAAAATATTAAATTGTTAATGCTTAGTAAGTAACGATAGAATATTAATACTTATATATTTTGCTTATTTTTAAAATGTTATTTGAATTTTATAAATAAAACTATCTAATATGCCTTATAAAAAATTTGAAGAATACAACATCAAAGTAACAGATGATGTAAAGGATAGATATAAAAACATAATTAAAGATTTAGGGGAAGATGCAACTCGAGAGGGTCTTGCCAATACACCTGAGCGAGCTGCAAAAGCCATGCAATTTCTAACGCAAGGATATCAGCAAGATGCTGAAAAAATCCTCAAAAGCGCGATGTTCAAAGAGACTTATGATGAAATGGTTATTGTTAAAGATATTGAGCTTTATTCTTTATGTGAGCATCATATTTTACCATTTTTTGGTAAAGCACATATAGCATATATTCCAAATGGACATATTGTTGGATTAAGTAAAATTCCTCGAATAGTTGATGTGTTTGCTCGTAGACTTCAAGTTCAAGAACGCCTTACTGAACAGATTTTAAATTGCATTGATAACACTTTAAAACCTCAAGGCGTTGCAGTGGTTATTGAAGCGTCTCATATGTGCATGATGATGCGTGGTGTGCAAAAACAAAACTCAGTTACCACAACCTCAGGTTTTCGAGGTGCTTTTAAAAATATGGAAACAAGAACAGAGTTTTTGAAGCTAATAAGTGAAAAACTCTCCTAATAATTTTGGTATGTTTATTGTTGTACTGTTTATAAACAACACACTATGAATTTTGAACGCACAGGCAAGTATAAAATGCTTGTACTTAGCTTATTTTTTGATGCAATTGGCTTAATAACATTTATTGATATTATTTGGGCACCAATATCAGCTTATTTATTGACTAAGATGTATAAAGGGCAAACTGGTAAAATCGCAGGAACAATTTCTTTTATAGAAGAAATCATTCCTGGATTAGATATTATACCAACGTTCACCATCACTTGGTTTTATGTTTATGTCATCAAAAGCCAAACAAAAGAAACCATTATTGAGGTTTAGAAAACATATTAAAGATTATAGGTTAATCCTAAAGTAAAATTCCTTCCCATGTTAGGTATTCCATCTGGCTTTAAGCGTGACAAATGATTGATATACACTTTATCTGTAATATTATTTGCTGAAAAATTAAAACTTAATTCTTTGTTGAATAGCTTCGTTTTCGCTCCAAATCCAGCACTCAATAAACTGTAACCATCGGTTGTGGTTTCAAATTGACTTACATTTGCTTGTTCTAACCTAGTTCTGTACGTTATAAAGGCGTAACCTTCTTGAAACTTTTCTGTGCTAAATTCAATACGAACCGTATTATTAATTGTATTTGCTGGAATTAAAGGAAGATAATCGTCATTATCTTGTTTTCCTGTAACTGTTTCAAAGCTACTTTGTAAGTGTAACCAATCTAAAGGATGTGGATGGTAATGAAATCCGAATTCACCTCCATATAAATTAGCGTTTTCTTGTAAGTATTCAAAAACAGGGTCTTCATCTATGATATCACCATTTGGAGATAGGAAAATATAGTTATTTACTTTGTTGTAAAAGGCATTTGCAAAAATCTCAATGTGCTCGTTTTTAAACTCTAAAGCCAAGTCAGTTTGGAAGTTTTGCTCACTTTCCAAATCAGGATTTCCTATTTCATATCTGTTGGTACCTTCATGAGTACCATCAGATGCCAACTCTGCAAGGTTTGGTGCTCTAAAGCCTGTAGCTAAATTCAATCTCACTGAAATTTGTTCATTTATATTTGTCTTAACACCAGCAGAACCATTAAAGCTGTTGAATGATTTATTTAGTCCTTCATTGATGTTTATTGTTCTATTATCAAATCTAGCTCCAATTTGTAAATCGGCTTTATCAAAATGAATGTGTGAGGTTGCGAGTATGCCAACATCATTGGTTGTCGCATCAGGTATTAATAATTCTTCACCATAATTTGTATTGGTTTGATTCATTCCTTGTACTCCAACAATTGTTTCAAACCTTCCAATTTTAGGAAGATTATATTTCACATCGTAATTAAAGGTTTTAAGCTTCATGTGAAGTGCCGCTTCTAATATTTCATCTTCCTCATGTTCCTCATGATCTTCCTCTTCCTCCTCATCTTCATCATGTTCATGGTGTTCTTCAAACTCTTTTCTATCGTTGTAAGTAAAACCAAAATTAAAATCCAACTTACTATCGTTGAAAAAAACAGTCGATTTTGAGCTAAATATGTGATTGTTCAGTTTTTGAAAAGGGAGTAGAGGAGTTCTATTAGTATTTTGTGCTTCAATACCTTCAGGCAGACCTAATTCTGATGAATTTATATTGTATCTAAACTCAGTTTTAAAATTTGTGTTCTGAAACCCAAAAGCAGTTTTTAAATCACGTTCATTAAAACGAGTATTCGTTACCCGATAATCATTAGTTTGATAGTCTGCATGATTGGCTAGACTTCCTCTGATGATGAACTTAAAATGTTCAGTTGAGGTTTTGTAGCCAACATTGGTATTATAGCCTTGGGTATTTGTAAAATAATTAGCACTAAAATCTCCTTGAGAACTGTTGGTTGCAGCAAAACGCTCAGGATTAACATAAAGTACACCACCAAGAGCGTCACTACCATAAAGCAATGAAGCTGGTCCTTTAATGACCTCTATACTTTCAACTCCTGAATCATTTAAGCCCAATCCATGTTCTGCACCAAACTGTTGGTTTTCCAGTCTAACGCCTTGCGCATAAACGAGCACTCGATTACTGCTTAATCCTCTAATCACAGGTTTGCCAATACTTTGTCCTGTAGAAATATTCTCAACTCCAGGAATGGCAGTTATACCTTCCGAAAGTGTTATTAAACCATTAGCTTTTAAGTCAGCAATTTTTTGTTGCTCAACTTTCATTACATTTTCGCTTTGTAGTTTGTGAAAAGGGGTTGAGATGATAATTTCCTCCATTTCGATAGCTGAAGGTGCTAAGGAAATTTCCAATACTTCAACGGTAGGTAGACTAATCTGGTTAGAATACGTTTCATAACCAATAACTGATACAACTAATTTATAATTTCCGTTAGGTAAATTTGAGAATTCAAAACTACCCTGTTCATCAGAAATGGTGCCTTTTTCCAGTTCTGGAAAATACACATTAGCAAAAGCTATAGTACTGTTTGTTTGTTTGTCTTTAATGTTTCCTTTGAATGTATTTTGTGAAAACACATTTGCTGTTGCTATTATTAGCAAGCAGTTTAAAAAATATTTCATGTTGATTTTATATTAATTTAAATGGATAATTTAGGTATGATATCTAATTTAAATTAATTGTGGTGGACCGCGAAGAGAGGGCTGCTGTAGTTGTAAATTATTATAAAATGCTTTGTAAAAATTATCTACATGAAGGATTTGTTTTGTTATTTCAAGACTAAAAACTTCAGGTTTAAAATTAAAAGCATGGCTTAACTTGAATTTGTAAAAGTCACAATCAAGATCTAGCTCGTGATAGTGACTCTTTTGTGGTGTTTTACAAACTTCGTGCTTGTGTGTTTCAAAGGCATGAGCCAGTTTGACAAAAGAAGGCACAAGTAAGGCAACGATTAGTGCAATGAGACTAATTTTAAAACCTATATGTGCTTTTAACTTTTGCATTATTCCTTTATAAATCTTCCTAATCCTACTCGCTTCCCAAATCGCTTTAAAAAATCTCTAAAAAAGGCATATTGACCAAAAATCCATGCGATTGATATTAGAAGAATCTGGTAAAAAATGAGTCCAATAATAACAAAAAGAAACCAATATATAAAGACATTTAAGTTTTCTTTAGTAAATCCGATGACATTCATAATGGGTTTACTAATAAAGGCAGATGACGATCCTGTTATCGCAAATACAAGAAAAATGCGAATCATTTCCCATTTATAATCAACAATCCATTTGTTTTCTAATCTTTTAAAGCAGATGAGGAAAAACTTCAATAATAGAAAATAGAATATTGCAGATAGGATAATTAAATAAGGAATATTTGAAGATTCATGTCTATCAAAAAATAGACTTGATAGCTTATAAGAACTATAAATGAGTGCAACAATTCCTAGCAAAGGAAAGAGCAGTTGCCAATTGTGTTGTATTTCCCAACGAGTTTTAAATTTTTGCATACCAAGAAATTCGATGCAAATATACTATCTGAAATTATATTCTTGGAACTAAACCTGATAATTGTTGTTTATAATGCAATTGAAAATAAATAAAGTAGTTATATAACTTGTAATTTACCTCATAACCATAATCAATTGTCGGATTATAATCTATCTGTAATTCATATAAATTTGGATCATAAACTGATGGTTGTAAAACACGTCTATTCCATTCTGCTACATAAATTTGATTTCTACCTTCCAGATATTCTTGCGAATAGTACCCTTCTTTTTTGGCTATTCTTGCCAGCCAAGCCTCAAAACCTGGTTCAATTATTATAATTTCATACTCGAGTTCATCATTGGCAATGCGCACTGTATCCTGTGCAGTTGTAGCAACATCTTTGTTAGATGGTTGCGCTCTATCAGTGGTTTTGCAACTCACTATAAAAGCCAATAAGATTAGTATTAGAATTAACCTTTTCATTGTTTTCTTTTTATTTAAAATTACAAAAATTGTTCCAAATCGATATTAAACTTAGTATTCTTTAACACAAAAAAAGCCAAACAAAACTGTTTGGCTTTTATAAAATATAGAATGAGTTTTATCGTTTTCCAAAAAGTCCACCAAGTAATCCACCAAGTCCACCTTTCTTTTTACTACTATTTCCTCCCAAAACCATTCCAGCGACATCGTCTATAATACTTCCGTCACCATCAGCATCTAAAATAGATTCTAAGAAACTTTGCTCTTGATCTTTTGAATTACCACTTAATAATCCTCCTAGAAGACTTCCAATATCATTTGTGTTATGAACGGCTTGTCTTCGTTTTTGCTTTCCTAAAACACCCATTAAAATCGGAGCTGCAACTTTTAAAATTTGCGAAACAGAGCCTGCATCCATTCCAGATTTTTGACTTAAAGCTGTTTCGACAGTTTGCTGTTTGTTCCCTAAAACATGCCCTAGAATTTTTTCACCATCATTAGTTACGTCATTTGAAACTCCACCTCCAAACAAATCTCCAAGGTTATCTAAAATACTTCCATCATGCTTGCTACTTAAAGCATTCATCAGTCCTTGAGCACCTTCAGGCGCAGAAGCATTACGTTTCATAGCTTGAATTAAAACTGGCATTGCCATGGTTAAAAGTTTTCCTGTTTTATCTTGAGGTTGCCCAGATTCTTGCGAAACACCGCTGATAATTGTTTTTCCTAAATCACTGTTTAGTAAGTCTAAAATTCCTGACATAATTAATATTTAATGAGATTAATGTTAATGCGTTAAGGTACAAAAAAAGTCCTAACGTTTAATGTTAGGACTCCATAATAACCTTTTGGTCACAATTATTTTGCGGTCTAAGTGTTTTCAGATTTTAAGAGACTAATAATTTGTGTTGCTAACTCAGTTCCAATCCTATCTTGAGCTTCATTCGTTGCTGCACCAATATGAGGAGTTAACGAAATTTTAGTATTCATTAGTACTTGAATAGCTGGAGTTGGCTCTTCCTCAAATGTATCCAAACCAGCGAATGCTACTTTACCAGATTCCAAAGCTTCAATAAGTGCAACTTCGTCAATTACACCACCACGTGCTGCATTGACAATACCGACACCATTCTTCATCATTTCCAATTGTTTCTTACCTATCACATAATCTTTTTGTGCAGGTACATGTAGCGTAATGAAATCAGACTCTTTTAAGACATCTTTCATTGGTTGTGTTACAATATCTACGTTAATAAACTGACCATTGTAAAATTCTACTTTTATAGTAGCTTTACCAACAAATTTATCACTTGCAATAACCTTCATGCCAATTCCGAGTGCAATTTTAGCTACTTCACGACCAATACGACCAAAACCAATAATACCAATAGTTTTACCTCTAAGTTCAACTCCTTTGGCATAGCTTTTTTTGAGGTTTTTAAACTTAGTATCACCATCTAAGGGCATGTTTCTATTAGAATCGTACAGAAAACGTGCTCCTCCAAATAAATGAGCAAATACCAATTCTGCTACAGAATTAGATGAAGCTGCAGGAGTATTTATAACATGAATACCTTTACTACGTGCATAGTCTACATCAATATTGTCCATTCCAACGCCACCACGTCCAATTACTTTCAATGAAGGACAGGCATCTATCAAATCTTTTCTTACGGTTGTTGCACTTCTTACAAGTAATACGTCTACACCATTTTCATTAATGTAATTTGCTAGTTGTTCTTGTGCTACTGTTGTTGTGTTTACTTCAAATCCTGATTTTGCTAATGCGTCAATTCCACTTTGTGAAACACCATCGTTTGCTAATACTTTCATTTTTATGCTTTACTTTCTAATTCACTCATTACTTCAACTAATACCTGTACGCTCTCTAAAGGAAGTGCATTGTACATTGATGCTCTATAACCACCAACACTTCTATGTCCATTTAAACCTTCAATTCCTGCGTCTTTCCACATGGTGTCAAACGTTTCTTTTAAGTCTTCATTTGCCAAGGTAAATGTCGCATTCATAATAGATCTGTCTTCCTTAACTGAATAACCTTTAAATAACGGATTCAAATCAATTTCAGAGTATAGCAAGCGTGCCTTCTTTTCATTTTCTTCTTCAATAGCTTTTATGCCTCCTAAGTTTTTTAGCCATTCTAGTGTTAACATTGACGTATATACTGCAAAAACAGGAGGAGTGTTAAACATGCTACTTTTGCTTATATGCACTTTGTAATCCATCATTGATGGAATTTTACGAGATACTTTTCCAAGAACATCTTCTTTGATAACCACTAAAGTTGTTCCAGCTGGTCCCATATTTTTTTGTGCTCCAGCATATATTAAATCAAATTTTGAAAAATCTAACTGTCGTGAAAAAATATCACTACTCATGTCGCAAACCATCGGAATTGGACTATTTGGAAATTCTTTCATTTGAGTTCCAAAAATAGTATTGTTCGATGTACAGTGGAAATAATCATAATCTGTTGGAATTTCATAACCCTTTGGAATATAATTATAACCTGCGCTTTTAGAAGAAGCAACTTCATAAACATCATCATAAATCTGTGCTTCTTTAATGGCTTTATCACTCCATGTTCCAGTGTTTAAATAACCTGCTCTTTTTTCTAACAAGTTTAATGCAACCATTAAAAATTGTGTGCTAGCACCTCCTTGAAGAAATAATGCTTTGTATCCTTTACCTTCTAAACCAAGCAGTTCTAAAGCTAATGCTCTAGCTTTTTCCATGACATCTACAAAAGGCTTGCTGCGATGTGAAATCTCGATAAGTGAAAGTCCACTACCATTTAAATCCATGACTGCTTCTGAGGCCTTTAAGAGAACTTCTTGAGGTAAGATACAAGGTCCTGCACTAAAATTATGACGTTTCATTTGTATGTATTTATTTGTGTTTTTGCTAAGTTGCAAAGGTGCTAATTTTTGACTTTAATTGTGTTATGAATATGATAATTTTGTCATCAAATTTTTAACAAAAATGCAATGGTATCAACATTATCAGCATAGTCATCTAATTCTGGACGCTGTGTTTGACCAAAAATAATTTCAGAATCTAAAAATCCAGACGAGACAATACA
>Ga0098073_1000508_pt1 | contig 13221 bp, 16 predicted proteins | sample 31_taG_FD_75060 | JGI IMG/M metagenome (GOLD analysis project Ga0098073, IMG submission 75060) | Marine viral communities from the Gulf of Mexico - 31_GoM_OMZ_CsCl metaG | ecosystem: Environmental > Aquatic > Marine > Oceanic | place: Gulf of Mexico | collected 2015-07-12
CTAAAGATTGTTGTAAAGATTTTCCTAAATTAGTATTCATAAACTCACCAAAAGACTTAAATATATCTTCTAATGATGTTTTTGTTATTTCCGCAGTCTGTTCTGTTCCTTGTATTGTTGCTTGTTCCCTTTCCGCATTGCCTTTTATGGTTGCTTTTGTTATTTCTTGTTCAAACTTTAATTGTTCTAATTTCTTTTTCCTTAGTAAGTTTTTATATTCTTCTGAATCTTTATCATATAAAGCCATTTTATCATTCAATAACTTTTGCTCTATATTAAATATTTCAAGATCAGTTTTAGCAAGTATTTTTGCTCTCTCTGCTTGATATTCTATATCTGATAAAGAATTTTTTAATCTTAATTTTTCTAACTCTTCAATCCTTTTCTTTTCTGCTTCAAAACTAGCTTTTCTTTCTGCTTCTTGTTGTTTTATTAACGCACTTCTTTGTGCTTGAACTCTCTTCTCTCTGTTAACTGATTGTTCACGTAAATTTGAAACCCTTATTTCTGCTTGTGCAAGTTCATCAAGCGTATCAGCATCTGAATCTGATTGATCTGCAAGTTCTTTTTTAATTCTTAGTGTTTCTTCTGCATTTTTTAACTCCTTTTCAAGTAGTTCATCTTCTTTTTTAATAACTCTATCTAAGGCATCAATCCTATCTTCAAAAGTAGCATTTGTATCTTCTGCAATTAATCTTGCTTCTGCAAGTTCTGCATTTGCTTTTGCCCTCTCAACAGATAAATCACGTTCAGCATCTTTTAATTTTTGTAATTGCCTTGTCAATTCAAATGCAGTTGTTGCTTCTTTAGCTATTTCTTCAACTACTCCCTTTGTTGCTTCTTCAAATTGTTTTTGTGCTTCTGTAAAATCACCAGATAATAAAGAACCTAATGCACTAGCTAATTTTAAAAATCTATCTCTTAAAACATCAACAGTAGCACTTAAACCTGCCATTATTGCTTCAACTTGTTCTGCCCCTTCTTTTGTAGATGTAAAAGCCTTATAAAGGGCAGTAACTGCAACTACTATGGCAGTAATAACCGCACCAATAGGATTTGCAACTAATGTAAGCAATGATTTATTTAAACCTTTTACACCGTTTATTGCTCCACCCATAGAACCGCCTAAGGAACTAAAGGCATTTCCTATTTCTGTAACTGCTCCTTTTCTTTTAGATATGTTTTTATCAATATTATTTCCAAACTGCTTGACTGATTTATTTGCTTTTTGCAAGTTCTTATTCAGTCCTTTTGTTTCAATATCAACTTCTATTAATACTTCCTTTTTAGCCATATCTTAAAATAAAAAAAGTAGGGTTTTTGCCCTACTTATAATGTTTTGAAAATTTGTTTTTTTATACCATTGGATCAACACCTTCCAAACCGTTTAACCTTAATATTTTATCAAGTGTCTTTTCCATTTCTTCTTTTGGATTACTCATGATTAAGTCAAAATCATTTTTTGCATCTTCAATTACATCTAAATTAACATCAAGTTTTTCAGGTGTGTTTTTAATCTTATATGATTTATCTATGGTACTTAATACCTTAATTCTATCACTGTTAAATATTTGTTTTTCGTATTTCACTAAAACATAACCGTTTTTAAATTTAACCTGATATTCTGTTATCCTGAATTTTACTGGTTGACCTTCAACCGAGCAAAAATAAAAATCTGTTGTATTATTCATTTTATTATTTTTTATATTGGTAAATTACAAGATGGTAATTTATACTGTAAACTATCACCTAAAACGTCAAATTTAATGTTGCTTTCATCTCTAGGAATGTAAACACCTGCATAAGTTCCAGTTCCATCACTGTATCCATAATTATCTCTAAAACTAAATTCAGTTGTATTTACATAACTTGCGCCACCCTCTAATGTTCCGTGAATATCATTACCACTTGAATCAAAAACTGTTGTTCCGTTCATTTCTTCGAGATTATACTGCCTTATAATATAAGGTCTTAATGTATCAAAATCGTTTGAATTATATGAACTTATTAAACTTGTATAATTTGTGAATGTGTTAGGGTATTTATAATTAACCGCTTGATATATTTTACCATTAAAAGTTCTATCTGTCTTATTCGTATTATAACCTAAAGTTTCAAAAGGTCTGTTAAAATCAGTTTCATCATTTGTTAAAAATGCTATTTCTGTACTATTAATATAAAGCTTAACTTTTATATCTGATCCATCTCTATAATTAAAAATATGTATTTCAAATATATCACCTGCTGAAATACCTTGATTAGTTATATCATTCGGGTTTAAATATATTGAATTTCCGATAATATTTGTTCCGTTTGAAGATAAAAACACAAAATAACCAGAACGAAATAGAAATTTATTATTTGCTAAACTATCCGCATTTAATGTGATTGATAAACCAATATTATCTGTTGTTTCTTGAGGTTGTGTGTCAAAGTCAACAATACCATCAACACCATCAAAATCAATAGCACCTCCATAAACTAAAGGGCGATCATCACAAGTTTCACCACTAGGAATATGATTCAAACTATTTAAAGGAATCATAAGTTAACAATGTTTTTTATTAATTCGCTACCATTCCAATACAACCAAATTTGAAACTCACTATCACCACCATCATTGAAATCTGCAATGCCATCAACATCAACTACATTTGAACCATTTGAAATGGTATAACCTCCAGTTGAATCATTTGTAACATTAACACAATAAGTACCATTGTAGCCAGTTGAAGGAGCATTAGTATATTGTATCGTAATATTTTCATCCAATGTTAAATTGAAATGATTTGAACTTTGTAAATCAATAGTTACTACACCTGTTGAAATAGTTAAATTCTCTACTCTCTGAACTACGTAATTAATTCTACTAACTAAACTATCTATAAGATCAGTTAATGAAGCATTTAATAAAGATGGCAATATAGATTTATTCGCTACACTATCATTCAAATAAGCATCAAGCTCTGCTTTTATTACACTATAATTCTTTTCACTCATTATGCAAAATTATTACTGAAATTATCACTGAATAACTGATTATCTTCTTCTATCTCTTTTATAATGTTTTCAGCACTCAAATAATTCACATTACCCTTTAATTTAATTAACTCAACCTTTATTGATTGTTTTACTTCTGGATTGTAATCTGTAATTTTATTAATATAGTAGTAATTACCATTACAAAATATTTTATCCCTCAAATTAAGTTTTGAAATATCAATATTATCAAGTAAAAAATAAGCTGTATAGACTTTGTTGTTCTTTTCTGCAAGTTCTTCAATACTATTCTTATGAAATAGATTATAAAGGTTGAAATAAGGGTTTAAACCTGTTTCTGTATCACCGAAATACAAACTGAATTGTGGATATTCTCTATTATCATAAACATCTGAATTATAAAGTTCAACTTCAGTGTATAAATCACCAGTTTCAACAAATGTATCAAACCAGTATTGGCTTTTATTAGTCAAAAACAATAATCTTGGGTTTAATTTTGTGTTTTTCTTTGTTGATGAATCATTTATATCATCCTGCTGATAATAAACTGGGACATCTGAACCAATTAAAATATCATCTGTACCATTATTGAAATTTATGGTTTGTATTTCAGTGTCTGATGAAGAAAACAAAACAGTTTTAGTGTTTGTATCACTTTTGAAATCATTAGGTATTTCAATAGTATTATTACCTAAAGTTTCATTGAAGGTATTTTTATACTCCTTATTAGCCTTATCTTTTCCATCTTTAAAATTAAATTGATAAAATCTACTTGATAAAGTGCTTGAATTAACAATATTTTGTTCTTTTGAATAGTCTATTTTATTACTCCAGTCATGTATTTTTCCATTATTATAAAATTCATCCCTTGTTTCAATAATTACATTATTTTTAACATCTGGATTTTCATAAATGTACAGATTAAAAGTAGTAATTAAAGATTTTATAAATTCTCTGGCTTTTATTTGTGGTATTGCTTGCGATAATGTGTATTCTGAATCATAACCGATATTTGTGCTATCTTCAGCATTTATTTTTAAACTAGCATCTTTTAATTCGTGTTTACACTCTATATTTTTTATTAAAAATACAAATGGTTCATTGTAATAATATGAAGTATTTTCAACCCTTATTTCAAATTCATAACTTTTACCTGCTTCAAAATTAATATTTATACTTGATCCTATATTATAAGTTTGTGTATAACTTGCACCATCTAGTATTTCAGTTTGCGTTGGAGCTTCCAAAAGTAACTCTTCAGTGTGCATTGTTAAAGCATCTGTATTATTTAAAATGTAAAGTTCTACTTTTTGTATTCCATTTAAATATTTATATGCAGTTTCTCCACTGGTATTGTTGTATTCAAACTCTATTTGTGAAGTAAAATTAATATTATAACTACCATCTGCATTTGGTGTAAATACATTACCTGAAAATTGATTTAAATTATCTTTTGTTTCAGTTAAATTAAGATCATTAAAAAAATAGTTTTGTGTAGTACCCAGAAAAATACTACCTTGTGGAATCGTTGAAAGTGGATAAACAGAATCAAAAAGTGTGATTTCTCTATTATCTTTTTCTTCTTCTGTATATTCTAAATTACCATTTGTAAAAGGTAGTATTATTTTTTTAAAATAATCAGTATTTAAGAAGTACGAAGTATAACTTAAACCTGATAATTCCATTAATTTATCAAAATACTCTTTTATGTAAATGGCAGGGCGCAAATGTTGCACTTTCATCAACCCTTGTGAACTCCTTTCATAACCATAATCAATATATGGATAAATATAACCGATACTTTTGCCTGATGTGCTTGAATCATTACCGTAAACCTTAACAGTGTTATTTGTTGAGTTTTCTACATTTTCAAGGTTCAAAGAATGGTTGTATTTACTAAAATCTAATTGATCTAAAGTAATATCATTTATGGAATCAATAAAACTTCTAATTTTACTAAATATTAGTATCTCATATTCCTTTTTTTGATCTACTATGTTAACAGATGTAAGTTGTATATCACCAGTGAATACAATTTGCCCTTCCTGCATTACTTCACATGGCAGTTTCTTTGTACTATCAAAATTTACAGATTGAACATTTACATCAAAAGCAAATTCAAAGATTCTATTATTGTTTCTCGTTGATGGTATTTTTATAGTCTTACTGTAATTGGCTTTTCTACTGTTTACATCTCTAACATCTGAAATATTATAATTAAAAGAATAATCAAAGCCATCATATAAATCTATGAAACCACTTTCTGTTTTAATTTCCATAAAATACAACTGAATTTGATAATGAAATGTTAACGGTATATCTTACCAATCCGTTTTTGTTTCTCTTTTCTACAAAACTACTTGTATTAATATTACAAGCATTGAAATTATTGTTATAGTCTTGAATATAAACGTCTGAACTTGTTAAAAGTGTTTTAAAATATTCACTTTGTTCATCTGTTAAATATGTAGTATTTAAAACCCATGTTTCAGAGTTTACAGAATTAATATCTGTTGTACCTCTTGACAAATTGTCATAAGTGATTATGTTGTTACTACCATCCCATTCAGAATAATTTTGTTTATATCTAAACCTATCAACTGTATTTGTTTTAACACAATTACCAAAAAAGTTAAACCCTTGATAATGCCCGTAGTTATCAGAATATACAAGTCTAACTCTTTCTAATTTCTTCAAATTATATCTATAAGTTTCAGATGGTATTGAATTAGAGTTTAAAACTATGGTGTAATATGTATGATCACATGTTATTTTTTGTGAACTTGTGCCATTTATATCAATATACTGGTTATATGTTTCAGGGTGTGAAGGAATATAGTAAAAACCACTATCATTTGCAGTTAAATTAATAGTATAGTTTATATCTAAGCCATTAGAATCATAAATATTATAATCTACTGATAAACCAGTTGTTTCAGTTGGATTAAATACAAAATAACCTAAATCATCAATAGTTACATCTTGTATTGTTGGAATCAAAACATTGTTTAATGTTCTTATCTCTAAAAGTTTTAAGGTATAATCAAAATCACTTAAACCCGCAAAATCATTAAAATAAGGATTTCCAAAACTTACTGAAGTATAATTTTCATTAGTATTTTCTATAAATACAGTTGTTTGTTGATCTGCTCTATATGCTATTCTATTACTTGTATCTTCTCCGTTCTTTTGCGGTTTATCTGTTTCAAAATAACCTTGTGTTGAACTGTAACCAGTGCAAATCTGAACACCATTATAAAATTCATCTGCATTTGGTTCTGTTGCTCTCACAACCACTGCATCACCTGCATCAAATATATTTTTATTTAATGTATCACTGAACTCAAAACGATTATACAAAGCATCTGATGGTGTGCCAGTTCCACTAATTGACAATTTAAACAAAAAATCTTCAAATATAACGTATGAATATTCAACTTTATAATCTGATAAATCAACCCCACTTTCATAATCTTTATATTTTGCAAAAACTTCATTTCTCATAACAGAATTGAAGTCAACCACTCCATTTCCATCACCATCTGGACTAATCCTCTTCCTAACAAATTTATTTAACTTACAATCATAAGTATCACCAGAATTAAATATAATATCTAATAATAAAGCAAAATAAGCAGTTGAATAAACCGCTTCATTAATAGTTAAAACTATATCTGTACCTGATATTGAATCAATGTTAAATACTCCATAAGTTTTATTTGAATAACTTAATACTGAAGATACTGTTTCATTAACTTTCAAGTTATGATTTACAGTTGATAAAGTTGCAGTACATGTTATTGCACCAGTTGAACTATCAATTTGTGTTGCTTGAAGATTTGTTATATCAATAGGATTATAAACAATATCAACTACATATTCAAATTTATTTTCATTAGAATTATCAGATGTCATTATCATGTAGTTAGGTAAACTACTGTAAACATCTTGTGGTGATTTAACTATTGTTATTGCCATTGAATTTCATATCATTAAGCCAACCAATAATAGCATCTGTAATGTTTTCATCAACTACTTTCAGCAAGGCTTTTTCTAATTTAGGCATATTTTCAGAATAAGCATCTGTAAAATGTATTCCTTTGATACCTTTTTTATTAATGCTTTTTCTTATTAAAAAATTTGCTGAATCTTGTTTTATAAATCTACCTGTTTTTTTATCTCTTCCTTTAATCCCTTTTAACTTCATCCACTTTGCAATGGGTTCTTTTGGAGGTAGTTTATTTTTATATTTATAAGGTGAAGCCTTAGAACTTGGATATGTTGATTGTGAACCCTTAACACCTGAATCAATGAAAGTAGCATAATCAACCGCATTAACTGTTAACTGTATATCTCCACCTTCATCTGTATAATTTAATTCTAAAGAATTATAAAGATCACCACTAGCAAGGCTATCACTTTTTTTAATAATAGCCTTTGCTTCTTTGGTGCTTAAAACTGCATACTCTTTTAATATTTTAAGAATATCCTCGTTCATCTATTAATGCTTGTTAACATTAATTATGTATTCTCCAATTGCAATATCACATTCTTCACCATTTACATCTTTTAATGTTTTCCCATCCTCTACTTCAATTGTCATATAATGAATTGAATCATCTTTTAAATCTTTATGATACAAAGTTACATCCATACTAAAATTCATATAAAATTTATGTATAGTTTTACTATGTACTCCTTCAACTTTTGTGTGTTCTGTTGATTTTCTGATCCAGTCTAAAAAATTAGAATATCTAACCTCACTTAATGGTTCTTCTACGTTGTAATTGAAAAACTTAACTACAATATCAGATGTTTGAACTATATCTGCATCAAAAGTCATTTGAACTGCATGTAAATCAAAACTTTCATTTTCTTTTGGTTCTAATTTCCAAGGTTCTGCAACTTTTGTGAAATCGTGTGTTGATGGTGTTATATATTTCATATTGTTTCCCAATTAAAGCTTATATTATTTTCACTTGCTCTTATTCCAGTTAATGTTATGCTGAAACCCCTTTTATTTATATTACTTACAACTAAATTACTACAATTGTTTAATGATAATTCTGTTATTATAATATCTGATGGTTCTTCAACCATTTTAGTCTGGAATCTAACTCTTTTTTTTATCCTTTTAAAATGTTTTCCCGCATTATTACCCGCCCATGTGTATTCAAAGTAACCTTGTTCTTTATGGGAATAAATATTTTCAGCATTTAAAGGTACTCCAATCATTTTAGCTTCTAAAGGGTGTTTTATATCCATCTATATTCTAGGGTATTTTTTTAAATATTCATCTAAAATATCTAAATATTTATCTTTTAAAACTTGTGGAAATAGTGCAGATGTAGAAACTGATTGTAATTCAGTGTAAGCATGATGCGGACTGTTTATGTTTAAATACTCTAAAACACCAGAAAGTAAGGTTAATAAACTGTTTGTTTCTGATTTACTTAAAGCTCCTGCATCTGATTGAAACTGCAATATAATATCATCACAGAATATTTTATCATAACGTTTATAAGCTCGTATTGAATTACAAACTGGAGTGAATATATTTAAACTTAAAGCAGAATTAAAATCATCAGTGATCATGTATTCATACACGTATTCTCCCGTTGGTTCAGGTGCATCAATAGCCTTTTTTAACAAGCTATAAGTATCAACTCCAATAATACCATCTAATCTATTAACCTGCGGTGAATTTACCTCACCGCTTGTTATGTTTTTTACTAAATAAAATCTTTTATCTGACATATTTTTATTTTTATCGAGCTACAAAATCGCTTTCTGTTCCGTTTATTAAATTACCTGATACAACTCCTTTAGTACCTGTTACTGTTGGATATATGTCCTCTCCTAATGGTAGGAAGTCAATCAATTCAGCATCATTATAAAAACTCATAAGAGTTACATCTTGACCTCCAAAATACTCTGTAATCTGATTTGTACCTAAATCACTTCCAGAACCTTCCATTATTAAAGCGTTGTTTATACCTCCAAACCAGTTAGAACCTTGTACTCCCATTTGTCCAAGTTGTAGATTACCAGTTGCATTATTATGGTTAGTTACATTAGTTTGATTTAGTGTCATAGTGGCTTGATACACTTCACCGTTACTAGGTCGGTACAAGTAGTATTTGACTTGTGTACCGTTACAAACAAATAATACTTTGCTACCTACTTCGGGTCTTCTCCAAGTATTCGCTTGACCTACTGAATTACCATTAGCGTAAAAATAAACCCCCCAGTTAGAACCTCCTTTTCTAAGTGTTATTTCGTTTTCTCCACGTTTCCAAAGTGTAGTGTAAGTTGAATCATCAACGCCTGACACGCTCTCAATTTCAAAACCTAAAGCCCATGATTGAGTGTAATCTAAAACATTTGCATTAACTCCCGTATCTAAATCAAGATAATCATTCGTGCCATCCAAATTAATATAGTGAGTATTTGAATAACCTGATAATTGTTGGTCTTGCGTTCCGATTCCTATTAAACTAGCAGTGATTAAAGTATCAACCCACGTACTTCCGTTAAACTCCCAAATAGTTTCGGTATCCACCCTTACAACATATTGGTATATTAAAGGACTTGTTAAAGCTACCATTTCAGCTTCATCCATAACATAACCTCTAAAAAATCTACCTAAGTTTACAGCATTTAAAAAGTTTGTTAAACTTGTTACATTTGTAGATAATGAACTGAATGAATTTGATAAACTTGTTACATCTGTATGTGCAGTACATGGAAAATTGTGATAAACACCACTATCAATATATCCTAATGATTGAGCAGTAAAAGAGTATAAACCTTGTGGAGCATTACTTGAAGTGTTTAAAGCAGATAAAAAAACTTCTTCATCTAACTCTTGAACACCTACCGATGATAATGGATCATAAGTCATTTCAACTCTTGGAAGTTCTGGATAAACAGATGGCTCTTCACCCCAATAAATTAAAATTCTTTGATTAACATAATCATCAAGTGAATTATATGACAAATAAGTTACTCTACTTCTAAACCAAGAATTGTCTTGTCCATCATTCTTTCTTTTAGTGTAAACATTAAAATAGCAAACACCAGTGGCATAAACTGTAATTACTGCATATCCACCTTGTAAAGTAGTCAACGTTTGGTTTGTTTCAACACCTGCATTATTAAGATAATACCAGTTGATTTTTTCTGTTAAATCTCCACTACTTGTATAGTGCCATCCTTCGATTCCATTTGGATCTTTTACACCTTTTGCGCTATCTGCATAAATACTTTGATCATCTGCTGAAATAATATAAGGTGTTGTAACTCCACCCGATATATTACCACCATAGACTTCTAAATACCTATCAATAGCTTTTTTATCTTCATAACTTAAATTAGCCATCTTTTATTTTTATGTGTTAATATTTAAAATGTAATTGCTTAACTTTCTTTATTATCACATTCTTATTTCACATATAACAATATTATTTTGTGCAAAATTTGGATTCCCTGAAGAATAACTAACTGATAAAATGAATTGATTATTTTCATCATCATAAGTTATATTACTTATATCATAAATAGCAAATACATCACTGTTGTTGTTTTTCTGGATATAGATTTTACCAGTAAAAACCCCTTCTTCATATCTGAATTTAACTAAATTACTTATGTCAACATTACCTCTAACCCTATAAGAAAAAACAAGTTCAGTTGCTAATGTAAAATCATTATTATTTGTTTTAAACTGTTTGTTGGTTGTTGGATTTGTTGTATTATCATTATAAGTATATTGAAAATCAGTGTTTACTTGTCCAATAATCCCTTCTTCAATTAGATATTTATTAATTGACTTTCTATCTTCATAACTTAAATTAGGCATATTTTAAACTTTACAAATATTATTATTTCTATCAGCAACCACTTGAATAGTACAAGTAACCCCTGCAACATATTCACTCAACTTCTGAAAGTATGGTGTTACGGTTATAGGTGTTTCAATATAAATGTTATTAGCATTTAAATTATTTTCTAATCTTGTGATAATATCATTTAGAATAGCATTGTTATCACTGATGATTTTTTCTGCATAAATATTCGCATTACTAGCATCTAAACAAATATCTATTATATCAATTTCTAAGTTGTAAACAATAGAACCTTTATTAATATTAAATGTGTCAGGTGTAACCCAAAATAAAGGATATTCCTTTGTACCATCTGTAAAAAGATTATTAATATCTGATTCTCTACCAGATTTAAATTGTTTTATAAACTCGTTTTCGTTGGCTATTGTTTCAAGCCTTTTAATTACCTCTATATAATTCATTACCTCGTTCTATGTACCATGAATAAAAAACACAACTATCATAAAAATTTAACTCACTTGCTCTTTTCCATTTTGTCGCATCTCCTTTTCCAAGTACTGCGATAAACTCATACCATTGCCATTTCTTAGATATTGAATTAGCGAGTTGACGTTTTGAACTGCTGATACTATTTCCTTTGTTACTTGATTCGTTTTGATCTTCTTCAGACCCTCCGAACAAGCCACCAAAAGTTTTAAATAGTAGTTCTTCCCTCCATCGAAAAAAAAAATAATATGTGAATATGCCTTTTGAATATCTAAACCTTTAAACTTATCATCAACTGTAAATCTTGACTTATAAAAAGGCTTGTAAAGTATTTCTAACACTTTCATGATCTTTACACCTTCATTCATCTTTGAATCTAAGATAGAGTTGATAGATACCATTTCATTATTTGTTAAATCTTGATAATCTTTTCTATCATATATACACCCATTATGAATAAACCATTTTCTGTTTGATGCCTTTACTTTGTCTATATCAAGTTTTTCAAGTGGTTTTGTATATTTATTAAGCTTACCGTATTTAAGTTTCATAAAATAGGATTCAGGCTTATCATAAATAATACTAAGCATCTTAACAACATTCTTTATTTCATCTTCAGTTTCTTTTATTTCTCGAAGTTGAATAAATTTCTCAATGGTTATTTTCTTCATTCTAAACATTTTATATAATGTTTTAAAAACAAAAAAAGCTTAGAAATTAATCTAAGCTTAAACTGGATAAGTAGTTTTCATACTCCTATCATAGTTTTAATCTTATTATGTTGGTGGATTGTTTTTTTCTCTTATTTCTGCGCCTTTCCAATACGATGTGTCTTTGTATTTAAGGTACTGCCAATTACAATTTTTTCCCTCTTGGAATTTAACAAAATACCATTCCCCCTCTACTAACTCTACTTCGGGTTCTTTAAATTTTATAAAAAGTTTTTCTGCTAGTTCATCTTCACTTATTAAACCAGAATCACATCTTCCAATTAAATGGTAATACTCTTCCTTACTAACCTTAGGCTCTAAAGCTTGTTTAACTTGCTCTAACTCATGATTAGAGTAGTCGCATCCATGAAACCTAACTAGGTCATCTAAATAAGGTGTTTTCATTTCTTAATCTTTTATAAAAACTCCATTAATTGTTTTGCCTTCTCTATCTTTAATAACATTATAGGCTGATTCATAACACTCAAATAAATCTAATCTTTTTTGGTGCGCTAAAATAGTCATTACAACCATCATATCACCTAAAGCATCTTTGATATCTTCTTTGTTATCTCTTAGTTCTGCATTTGCTAATTCACCTGATTCTTCAAACAGTTTAATAAGTTGCTTTTTAGATCCTTCTTCATCTAATAATCTTCTTTCATTCGCCCATAATAGAACTTTCTTCTTTACTTCTTTTGGATTCATAATTTAATTGTTTATAATAATTGCTAATATACCTAATAAAAAAAGAATTGAAACACTTGTAACTGCTAAAGCCATTGTAAGAAATCTATTTCTTTTGTAAGTTTCTTGATTCAAAAGTATTTCATCATTCAAATCTTCTTTTAACATTTCATAAGCAAAGTTTAAGGCTTCTATTTCTTCAACTTTGTTTTGTGATATTAAATCTTGATACTCTTTATAAGGTATTGTTACTTTTCTCATAATTTGCTTTTAATACGTTCTAAGATTAATTCTCTATCTTGTTTTGATGGCTTGTAATCATTCATTAATTCATTTGGTATGTTATCCCAAGCATCTGAATAGTTTTGTACGTTAAAACCCCTTAAAATACATTCTTTGTATAACTCTTGATATCTATTGTATAAATAACCACATTTATCATAAAAGAATTTAACATGTCCAGTACCTAGTTTAAATGTAGTCGGTTGATC
>Ga0098073_1000510_pt1 | contig 13188 bp, 16 predicted proteins | sample 31_taG_FD_75060 | JGI IMG/M metagenome (GOLD analysis project Ga0098073, IMG submission 75060) | Marine viral communities from the Gulf of Mexico - 31_GoM_OMZ_CsCl metaG | ecosystem: Environmental > Aquatic > Marine > Oceanic | place: Gulf of Mexico | collected 2015-07-12
CCTGCGTACGTCAGTGGGCTGAAGATTTACTAGTAACAGTAATTGATGCTGGTGGCTAAAGTTAATACAGTCACTACTTGTCGATATGAGTATTCGTAATTCACAGCAGCATGATTTTCAAATTGCTCTTTCTGGTATACGAGCGTATCGCAAAGAGTTATTAGACCGTTATCTCTCGCTGGTCGAAGGAGAAGACTCTGTACCTGTAAAACAGATTGCGGTTGACTACATCATGTGCAACTCATTAGAGCGTGAATGCAGGCTGCTTGAACAATTGCTTGAAGCAGATTACTCGAAGCGATAGTTGCTTATTAAAACCAAAATCAAGGCCGGCTAACGCCGGCTATATGCGCTAGTGCCGAACAAGCTGTGTTCTCAAAAGCAGTCACGCACTAATCGGCTTTTTCCTTCTTTTATAAAAATGATTATCTCCACTGCAGCATCTACCCACGTTCCATCACCCGTTACGCCCTTTGCCCAATGGGATGGACGTGGAATCACAGCAAATAAAGGAATGCAAGTCTCTGCTCGTGAGATGTTTGAGGGAGCAGGCGCTCTCTTCACCGTAGAAAAGCGAGAGCTTTCATTCCCATTGATCGATGACCGTGAGGCTGAAGACAGCCCTCATCGCATCATCCATGCACCTACTGGTACCTATGGCCTTGTGCGTACAGACAAGCAGTCGTTACTGGGAATGGTGACGGACAGGTATGAGATCGTTCAAAACGACAGCTTGCTGCGAATGGCTGAGTTCATACGCGAAGAAGTCTCAATGGACACCGTTGTCGTCTTGTCTGATGGAGCACGCGTTGCTTTCACAGCCCAAGTCAACGGTGCCAGCGCAGAGGTCGTTGAAGGCGATCAAGTGAAGCAGCGTTTTGTCGGCTACCTAGGTCATGACGGCAAGACCGGTTGCGGTGCAATGTTCACCAATATCAGGGTCATCTGCAGCAATACGCTTGCTACTGCAAGGGCTAAGGCAGATAGCAAGGTCAGTATCCGTCACAAGAACGGTGCTAATGAAAGCTTCGAGCGTTTGATCCAGTCCATTGATATTGCTCGTCAGTCTTTTGTCGAGGACATCGAAGTGATGAAGGTACTGGCTGCTACGCCTTGCAACGACGAGCAGTTCCGTGAGTTCCTCAGCCGCTGCTACTCCAAGCAATTGGCTGTGCCGGTGACTGATGACGATGGCACCAGGTCCCGGAAGCTTGAAGACTTGCGTGTTTTTCCCCATCTCAGGAATGCTTTTGCCAATGGGCTTGGTGCTGAGTTCAGTCGTGAAACGATGTGGGGTGCCGTCAATGCTTTGACTGAAGTTGAGACCAGCACTGCTGGCTTAACTGCCGTTAGTCGCATCAAGCGCTTTAACCGTGCAACCTTTGGTGCTGGACAGGACATGAGCCTTAAAGCAATGACCGTGGCTGCAGAGATGGCCTGCGCCTAAACAATTTCCTAGCCCTGCATAACTGCAGGGCTTATTTCAATTTTTTTCTAACTATGAACAACATTTTCTTACTCTGGATTTTTACGTCTGTAACTTTTCTTGTTCTACTTGCATATGCGGTGGAATTAGTCTTATCAACTTTTACACCAGTTGTCGTTGACAACCTTGAGGAACTACGCGAACTTGACATTATTGTCGGAGATCGCAATGACTGAAACACAAACTAAAACTGACTCGTTACGTGAATATGTTCAAGTCAACTGGCCTGAGATCCTTGACTTAGATACCTGTATGGAGTTTGTACGAGTTCACGAAAAAGAGTTTTACATTGACGATATTGTCAGTTTTTACTTGAGAACCCATGAACAATAATCTCACGATTTAATCGTTAATTACTTAGACTTTAGATAATAGAAATTAGTTATGCAAATACTTTCAAGGCAGCAAATTGCTGATATTGAAGAACACGCCGGTAATTTTCACTACGTAAAACTATCTGACTTTCTTCCGCAAATCAACAAAGCATTATTACTACCATCAATTCGACAGGCCTACCACAATGCAACTTCAAACTTTTGGGCAGTTAGGCGGTGGGAAATCATTCGTCATTTCAAAGCAAAGTATTTACCAAAGCCTTTGAAACCAAAGGATGGTCATTCGTTCTTGCTCTCTTATCAAGCAGAATCGCTTGACTGGCGATGGGGACACATCGGCCGGCCTCCTAAGTATCACGATTATATTTGTGCTTCAGCTTGTCATTGGATGAGTGAAGCCAATTGGGTTTTGGCCAATCACCTATTCCCTGAAATCAATTGGTCTGTTGTCTCAAACAAACACCACACATCCGTAGTGTGTTTAGAGAACAGGCTTCTTTTTGACCTTAACTATTATGGAATGAATGTCTGTCCTAAGGAAGCGGCTAAACTTTTAATTAAAGAAGCTGACGAAGATATTCTTTTTTATCCAGATGGCCGTGATTATCAATCAATTGATTTATCAATTACTGGTGCGGCAGTTGAATTCTGGAGGCTAGTTGACGATCATCCTGGAACTGAAGAAGAAAAACTTTCTCTTTATCGGAAAGCAAAAGAAGGAACGGTATTAACTTTGCAACACGACGTTTCGTCATCAACAGCCAACCTTGCTCTTGCAGCAGAAGAACTTGCTTGTTATGAATGATGATTACTTTATTCGGTAAACAGTTCAAGCCTCTGCTTGCAGGTAAAGCTGACTTATTTCAGTTGGCTTATCCGCAAGCAGTTACACCAAAGCTTGATGGCATTCGTTGCGTCATCATTGATGGTTGTGCTTACTACCGCTCTCTTAAACCGGTTAGAAACAGGGTTATTCAGAAGACGCTTTCAAGTCTGCCATCTGGACTGGATGGTGAATTGATGTCAGAAACTGGAGTTTTCCAGGATTGCACAAGTGTCGCGATGAGCGAATCTTCAGATCTACCTTGGAAGTACTACATCTTTGACTACTTAGACACTGACTGTGATTTCATCAAGCCTTATCAAGAGAGGATGCAAGATTTACAGCGACTCCAAGAAACAGGTCAGTTGAACGAGCACTGCGAAATTTTATTGCCGACTTATGCTTATGACCTTGATAATCTTATCGAGATTGGCAAGCAATACATTGAAGACGGCTTTGAAGGTACGATGGTCCGTGATCCTAGAGGCACTTATAAGTTTGGCCGAAGCACAATGCGAGAAGGCATCCTGCTTAAGATCAAAGAATTTTGTGATGACGAAGCAACCATTATTGGCTTTGAAGAGCTGATGCATAATACCAATGAAGCAAAGACCAACGCCCTTGGTTTGACTGAACGGTCTACCCACAAAGACAACAAGGTCGGAATGGGTGTACTGGGTGCATTAGTTGTGCAGCTCAAAGATGACCCAAGCGTGCAATTCAAGATTGGCACTGGCTTCGATGCTGAGCAACGTGCTGACTACTGGAATAGACGAGAAGAACTGCTTGGACAGCTAGCCAAATTCAAATACTTTGCTCAAGGCATCAAGGGTAAAACACCTAGGTTTCCAGTGTTCTTGGGCTTTAGAGATCCGTTTGATCTTGACTAAAGTGTTTTAGGTTAACCAGAAAGATCGTACTTATAGGTATAAGGCTGCTGACATACGCATAGGTTTAAATACAAAACCACGCTATTTTGTCCACCTTTTAATTTAATAGCCATTACACTAAAGAAAACGAATTACAAATATGAACGACGAAAGCAATCTATTTATTGACCTTGAACCAACCCCTGAAGATGATGCTAATAATTCATCTGCTGCTTCATCGAATGGACAAGTTCAGCAGCGTCAAATCCAAGACCGTCTTTCTGACATTGCTCTTCTTAAAGACATACTGCCTGACTTACGCTTCAACACCCTGACTCAGAAAATTGAATATGGCTCACGTACAAAGCCAACTGTAATGGGTGGGGATGACTTGGACCTGCTCCCTACAAAGCTGGCGTGTCAGCACAACGTCTTTATTCCTGAAGCAAGGATCCGCAATAGCGTTCGCTATGCCGCTAAAGAAAATGCTTATTGCCCAATCAAAAGGTATCTTCTGGAGTGCAGCTACTCTGCAAACCCTTACCCTGAGTGGAATCGTCTTGGTGAAGTACTGCTCGGTAACGATATGCCGTTGGCTACAACTGCTCTTCAACGGTTCTTTATTGGCGCTGTTGCTAGAGCTTTCGAGCCCAGCTGCAATATGTCCTGGCTTCCGATTTTCATCGGTAAGCAAGGCTGTGGTAAATCACAGTTGATTCGTGAGTTAGTTCCACCAGACCTCTTTGCAGAACTGACTGTTGGTTTAGACATCCTGATGAAGGAGCCGTTTCGACTGCACGTGGCGTGGGTCATTGAGCTGCCTGAGATTGACCAATTTTTTCAGATCCGTAATATTGAAAATTTCAAGAACCTAATCACTACACGGTCGGACGAAACTCGGCTTCCTTATCAACCCCAACCCGTTAGTCTTCCCCGGCGTTTTGTGATGGCTGGAACCAGCAACAGATCTGAATTCCTGGTTGACCCAAGCGGCAACCGTCGGTTCATTCCACTTGAAATCCCCCAGGGCTTCGAAACCCCTTGGAGACAAATGCGTACGTTCCGTGATCAGATTTGGAAGTCTGCAATGGCTGCATACCAGGAAGGTCAAAGCTGGGAAGTGACTACTGGAGAACTTGCCCAAATGAGCGAGTACATCCAATCGTTCTCTGTGGTTGACCCGTGGGAAAGTTTGGTCATTCAGTATGTGGGCAACCTTTCTGAAACTAGTGTCACTGATGTGCTGATCCATGGACTCAAGTTTATGCCGCAGAACACAAGCACCAAAGAAAGCAAGCGTGTGGCCAGCATCTTGACTGCTCATGGTTGGCGTCGTTTCTGCACCAGCAGGAATGGCAAGAGCGTTCGCCTTTGGAAGCGCCCGGAAGACACGCCGTTGACTGAGAAATCTCTTGATGATTTCTAGCTGTTAGGGGTTGCATATAACAATCGCACATATAGGTATAGAGGCCATTTAAGTCACGTAAGTGGCAGTGTTTCTTTTGAGAGTGAGGCTGCAGACAAGCCCCTATTGCTCACGTCAGTGGGCGTGTTTCCTCAACGACGTAGTCTTTGCCATAGCTCACGTCAGTGGGCGTACTTTTTGCTACTTAAATTATGAACCAATTGCGTATCCTATACGAGTCATCCCTATTCGATGACATCATTATTTTTCTCAAAAGAAAATTCAGTCATACGCTCGATCAAGTCAAGGTCGATTCTGAAATAAGAGACCAGGTAATTTCTTTTACCTGGAATGACTTGCTTGATCCAAATGAAATTGCGATGACACTCACAGAAAAATTCCCGACTCTGGTTATTGATGTAACACCTAGCCAGACGGGCATAGACACAACTTCTAGATATTTTAATCAAACTCAACTCTGGTAAAACAATCATGACTGACGCACAATCAATTGCTTCAATGCTTGCAAGTGACGAATCCACGTTTACTTCTGCAGAAGACGACTTCACTATTCCGCCCATCACATTCGGTGGTCCAATCACCAATACAGATGCTGCCCCACCTGACCTAAGGCTCAGGGCACACCCCATGAAACTGACCTACACCGATGACCGCATCAACGATCCACAGGTACGGCAGTGGATGGAAGACCGCCGCTTAGGTGTTGGCGCTAGTGAAATTGCTGTTCTGTTCAACCTCAGTCCTTGGCAAAACATCCAAGAGCTATGGACTGAGAAGGTGAATGGTTGCAGCTACGAAGCCGGTAATGAGCTGTTTCACTTCGGTCACGCTATGGAGCCTTTGATTGCACAAGAGTTCGCACAACGGAGTGGTGAGACCGTTGGTATGCCTCCAGAAATGATCATGGTTGGAAGCAAGCCTCACCATCGTGCGAGTCTTGACCGAGTCATTCTTGAAGATTCGACTCCAGTTGCTGCCCTTGAATTAAAGAATTTGAACGAAAGTCGGTTCTCGGAATACATGAAATGTGGACCTAGCGTTGGCTACTTGCTTCAGCTGCAGTATCAGATGGCAGTTGCTGGAATGGATTACGGCTACTTAGCTGTGCTGTTTGGCGGGCAGCGCTTTGCTGCCTGGCGCGTTGTTGCTAGTCCTAGTGTGCAACGTGAGATCCTCAGACGAGTCGATTTGTTTTGGGAGTTTGTCGAAAGCAAAACTCCACCACCAGATACTTTTGGTGGACGCAATATCGGTAAGTCGTCTGAAGCAGTCATTACTCTCACCGATCCGTCTTGGGAAACGAAGATGCGAGAGCTAGATGACATCAGGCTGCAGAAAGCAGCATTAGATAAGACAGAGAAATTGCTAAAGGCTCAAATCAAGGAAGAACTGGGCAGCTTTGCATCGGCTCGTGCTGGTCGTATGCAAGCGAGTATGTCTCACAGCACACGTCGTAGTCTTGATGCCGCTAGATTAAAAGCGGCACATCCACAATTAGTTGCTGATTTTACTAAAGAATCAACGGTACGCACTTTACGCATAAAGGAAATCAAATCATGAGTAACACAAATATTGATATCGAAGCAATGAAAATGTCGTTGACTGCCCAACGCATTGACGATTTTTTATCCACCCTAGACAACGAAGAGGATTTGAACGCAACGAAAGAAAACCTCTCTTGCTTATTGTCAAAAGCGATTGTCAGGTTGCATGTACTTGAAAAGCAATTTTTAATGCATTTGATTACGGATTCGGGTGACAGTATTTGTCCTTGCTGTCTTGCAAGTTACACAAAAGACGTCGTCAACACTGAAGCCTTGGCTGATGCATTCAACCGCTACTTAGGAGATCCTTCTGAGGATCCGCATGACTGATGAAAAAAGTAATGTCGCTCCAATTTATACCAAAGATACGTTCTGCACTCTTCAGGTTGTCCCAGCAGATGATGCCACTATTGACCAATTACAGCACGTTCAGCAAGCAATCCAATTGTTTGCAGCCAGTATTGGTGCCCGTGTACTCAAAAGTGCAAACGACAATGAACCGGGCAAAAATGTTTTATGTGTGATGGAAGTACCAGCGATACTTAAGCATAAAGTCGAGGACTTTGTAGATCATGAGGTTTCGCATATAGGTACGGTGCAGCTATCTTTTGATGCGATCCCGCCTGTTATTGAATAAAGAATAATCAATATTGACTGTCTCTAGTTGTACGAAAGAATCGCACTCATTGATATAAGGGGGCATTATTTCTGCTCTCTTGTCGTTCATCTATTAAGCGTTTTAGGTTAATCCTAGCAATCGTACTAATAGATATAAGGGTTCAACCTTAAGTCACTTTTGTGGCTGTGTTTCTGCAGGGCGTGCTTTTTCTGCTCACCACATAGATCACTTCGGTGGTCGTGTCTCAATGGACGAGATTCGCGAGCTCTTTAGATCACTTCGGTGGTCGTAGTGGCATCTGTTTGTTTACTGCTCACATCAGTAGACATCCGGTGTAAGACCACTCGCCAAACATCCAACGACAAACAACAACAATCAAAACACTATGACCAGAACACTCGCGACAATCAATACAACTAGTCAAACAATCACACCATCCGCGCCTACTACCAAGATGGAAGTCATGCTTCCACCTGGATTTGAAGAGGCACCCAGCAGACCCATCGTCTATGTCGGTGGCGAGACCGAGGGAGGCGCACCTTTCTATGTCTGGAATCGAGATACCGAAGCAAAGGACTATGTTCCGACCAAACGTTTCAGCGCCACACTCCTGGACGTAAAAACACTGGTTCGCAACCCCGATGATCCCATCAAGCGCAGCGTCAAGCTGGTGCTGGAATTCTCCACTGCATCCGGCGAGCGCGTTGCATTCAGTATGGGCATCAACACCTATGCAGGTATGGGAGCCATTGCTGGTCTCAGTGCACTGAGCGCCGAACAGTTGGCCGCACCCATCGGCCTTAGCGGCAAGGTTGGCAATCAAGGACGTGTGACTTTCGTCAGCGTCTATTCCGATGGCAAACTGATGCGCAACGTGGATGCCGAAGATCTCCTCAAGGAGTGCCGTGGTGGCGATTCTTATCTTCCTGCTGTGGAAGGACTGATCGCAAACATCCGTGAAAAGCTCGGCTGATAAAACAAATGGCTGCAATGTGAGTGCAGCCTTCTAGCCACTCCGGTGGCTGTAATAACTGGATTGATTGTTTTGCATTTATCCCGCAGATTGCCGATCCATTAGTTACAATTGAAACAAGAATAAACCACTATTCTTGTTGACTTAATAACAACTATTGCCTATTATTTGTTTGGCGGGAGGAGACTAACCGCCGACAAATCTAGGTGCTGTACACATCACAAACAAACAACATATGACTCAAACACTCGAAAAAACTCAGCTCAAAGGTAAGGTTCTTGCTGACCCACGCTTCATCATTCCCCAAGCTGGTATTGAAGCAATTCCTGTTGCATCACTTGTAAGCACCGATTTCAACGGGAGCGGTGCAGAAGCAGGCTTCTTTGAGATGACAGCTGAGAACAGCATCGGTTCTGTACTTGTTGTTGTCGCCTATCAAGCAGTGCTTACTGCACTTAAGAGTGAATCCGCTCGTCGTGAAGGCACCATCACGCGTGCCCAGCAGGTCAAGCTCATTGCCTCGACTGCATTAGAAACGGGACGTAGCTCTGCTTTCACGTTGATTGTGGCTGCTGCTCTCATCAGCGTCTTCCCTTGGTTAACGCCTGTGTTCACACTCCTCGGAATCGTTGGTGGTGGAGCAATGGCCGTCCGCATCGGTAACGAGTTCTGGTCTGCTTTGAGTGAAGAGCAGAAGGTGGAACTCAAGAAAGCTGCAGACAATGCCAAGGTCAACATCGACAAGATGATTCCTCAGGATAAGTCCGTCACAGTTGCACCAATGCCTGCCTGATTAACCCCTTAAATGTGGACATTGTTGACCTTAATGGTTGACAATGTCTTCATTTTTTCCTATAGTTATTAATGGAAGGGATGCGCATACATATATAAATTACTACCATGATTCCACCAAACGGCCATAAAATTGAAGCCATTAATCCTGATACACAGGATGATCCATTTGAAAACCTACATCAATATAATTTTTTTAGACACCTAAATAGCCTTCGGGATGACACTGACTTTCTAATGCCACGGTCTATTAGGCATAGGGATTTAACTAGCTATTACGGGTAGATCAGATATAGGCCGGCTAACGCCGGCTATTAGGGCGGTTGGGCATACAAGGTCCAAGTCCTTTTAAATTTTACATATGCCAAAGACTGCAAAGAAATCACCTACAGAAAGAATTATTGCCGCACTTCAAGATGACCTTGCAGTGTTCGGTGAAGAAATTATTACTTGGTCTGATGAAGCGTTAGCGAAGCATCTTGCACAGCCTGTGGATGCAGATGAACTTAAGTCATCAGAACTTCAACATTGCTTAGATGCAATGTTTCCAGATCGTGTCAACGGTCGTTTATACAAAGACCTTACGTCGTACGACATATTTGATTACTAAGTAATCAATAATTTTCACTACTTTTACATCTTTAAACTATGACCACTCAATCAATTGCAGCTCCTAAAGCTGTCAAATCTGCTGCCCGTATTCGTCATGAACAGCGGCTTAGCCACCGTTTGATACTGAAACAACTGGCTACTGAAGCGCCTGTTGACCAAAATGAAAGTTCTAGCAAACCTTTTGTAAGTAACTCAGACACATTGCATATACTAAAACAAGAGTTAGGTTCAGTTATCACCAAAGATCAATTTGATTTGCTTGTTGAGTACAGCCATCGTGATCTAAAGAGTACGCTTGATAATCATGGCTTCATCTGTCAAAAAGCAATCCATCAAAATTCATATGCCGCATTCCTGGAAAAAATCTTGCATATCCTTGTGCAAAATGTAGGTTTATCTATTGCACTTAAATCTTTAAGTTTGCACCAATCTGATATTTGGTCTGCGAAGCAAGGTCAGTACTCTAAAGCTGTAAATCAGCAAGACGATTTGGCTTTCAGCATTATTACCGACATCATTGCTGAATCCAGTACACAGAAAGGCTATAAACAATCAATTACTCAACTGGTTATCGCTCGTTGCTACGGCATTGGTCAAGTGATTAATTGCATTAAAAATATGGTGATGTCTAGGGTTGATGCTTTTCAGAAAGCTGTCAAGGCTGGAACACAGCTTTCACAATTCAATCGCGTCACTTGTGTGGAAGATACATATCTTTCTAACCTTGATGGTGTTGATGAGCCTATCCCCGGTCATTGCCCACGCAGTGCCCATACACCTGAAGCAGCCATTAATGCGATCAGCAATGCAACCACTGAGCTTGCATTGAAAAACGCTATTGCCTCATTATCAGATGAGTGCAAGTCAGTACTTTATGCGTGGGTATCTGATGCGGGTCAGCAGCTACTTGCTAACAATGGACCTGGCCCTAGTGCAGATTTCAAAGGATTGGTCGTTCGCTTAAGACCACTAACTGGTTTGAGCATTCGCCATAGCAAAGTCATTGCCCCGCAGATCATTGAGCATTTCCGATCTGCATTTGGAATGATTGCTCCAGAGCGTAGGTCAACTAAAGGTTGGCGGCAGCGTGAGACAAAAACAGTTCTCAAGCGTAAGGTCAAGAATGCGGTATCTCCTGTGATTGACCAACCATGGGACTGGCATCATCAAGGTAGTTTTACTTCTATGCCTGAACCTTGTACTGCTTACCCGCATGTCATAACGGTGCCGATGCAAGTGCATGCTGAGGCTTTCAATGAAATGATTAATGATCTATTCAATCGCACAAGAAATGGTAATTTAGCACTTGCTAAACTACTAAATACGGTAGACTAAAAACATATAGGAGAAAGAAAGTATGAAAGGTATTCAACAATGGCAGAAATTATTTTCTGCCTACGGGATTGCTTACGAAAAAATCAGTAGCAACGAGAATGCTATTACCTTGACCGGTCTTGCCGGTGCTCCAGTCTTCCGTGCAGTTGATACCTACAAAGAATTGGAAAGCCTTCATACAAAAGCGAGGTCGAAGGCTGATCAAATGGAGCGGTTACTAGTACTGGGACTGCCTTTAGATAATGTCGGCTCTGTAGCCACACTGCCTGGTGACCTTAAGTTACCTACCTGCCGAGTTTATGGAGGTAACGCTGCTAGCACCTTTAGCCTTAGCGGTCATCGAATAGTCAACGACCTCCTGACGTCTCTAAAGAAGGAGACAATGGACGTCATTTCTAATGGCACCAAGGTCAAGGCACCTCTATTGAATTGGCTGATTAAGCTTGCAGGAAAGCAGTGGCCCTATGGATTGCCTAGTAGCTTAAGTCAACTCGATGGCTTGCTCGGACTTGTCGCTCGTGATACTTCACTGATTGGTCACGTTCGTGCAAGACAGCTGAGTTTTGGTCGTGGGTGCTCGAATGCAGTGCTGCTGCCTACGCCCAATGTCGTGCTTAATAACAATGGACTAAACCAAACTGTTGCTGCTGCAGACTTCCGGTTCTTTGACTTGACTAATGAGCTTAATCATAAAGAAGCAAGTCGTCACAGGATCTATGCGCAGTACTGCAATCGTTACCTAAACGTTTTGCAGGAGATTGATTCTGGATTTGCTGAATCAATTGGTGCTGGCATTGCGCTTGGTAGTAGTGTTCTTGGTGGTCAGAAAGCAGCTGCACAGCCAAAGATTAATATCCCTGTGACAGCCATGGCTGGGGTGTAATAGGTTAGGCATAGCAATCGTACTACTAGGTATAGGAGGCAATTAAGTCACGTAAGTGGCTGTGTTTCAGAACCGGCTGCGAAAGATTTTAGGTCACGTCAGTGGCCGTGTTTCTTAGCGGACTAGTCCATGATTAATTCATTTTGCTCACGTTAGTGGGCGTGTTTCTCAGTCAGCTTGGCGCATGCTTCCAATAGCTCACGTTAGTGGGCGTGTTTCTCTCCCAGATCTGGATCTAGGAATTAATCACTTCGGTGGTTGTAGCCCCTACTTATCTAGGGGCTTAACTTTATATCTACCCCACATTATTAGTAGAAGGTAGCTATATTAAATATGCAAGAGTTTTGTCCGACAAAATTCCTTGTTGCCTACGGGCTAGTCCAAAAATATTTTATGTAAATCATGGCGTTTTTCACATCTCTTACTTGCTCACTCGTTAGTGGCGCAGAAAAAACTACTACACCAGATGGCATTGATGCTCTGCAATTCAAAGCAATCAACGCTGCGTGTAATCCTGGTGTTCCCGTCATTTTGATGGTTGATGCAGCATCTGATAATGCAACTTTCCTAAAAGCATTAGGTGCAAAAGCTTCTGGTGGCGAAGCGATCCGCGTCTTTGTCAGTGGGATCCTTCAGCCTGTCCTTGCAGAGAAAGGCGAAGATAAGCAAATTTCTAAGCCTCCCAAAGTCATTGTCTATGTCGGAGGTGTACGCCGTATGAGGGCTGATACCAAGCTTGACCCGGAACAGTTCCAAGTTTTCGGCAGCGGGTTCCTCACACCTCAGACTGATTACGAAGACAGCACGAAGCGCAAGCCTGCTGTGTTTGTCAGTAGCGGTACGGAGTCGTTGCAGAAAGAAGGTGTCTACTGCAGTCGTCTGGACTTGATTGGTGATAAGTCCTCCAGTACTGAAGATCCCTTGATAACAATCGAAGACGGAACTGAGATTTACTTCATGGGTAACCTCTACCGGAGTGCAGGCACTTACAACGACTCCACTTACGACAAGTTGAAAGTGAACTGTACGTTTGTGCAAGCCACCGACCGAGTGAAGCAGCGTAAGGCTGGTGGCCGTAACAAGCCTGCCAGTATGAATAGTCAACTTGATGCATCTTTCGAAGAATCTCAAAGCACTGCAAGTACGTTGTCTCCAGAAGCACTCAGTGCTCAAGCCAGCGTTAGTCTCGCGGACTTCTAATTGTGGCTCAGATATCAGATGAAAAAATCGCCTGGGTATCTGGGCGGTTATATGGGTTGTGCGGCACTGTTAGGTATGACATTCCTAATGAGCTGAGGATTGAACTCAAACAGCTAGCTGCTTTGCTTGCTGGCCAAGAGGTTTCCAAAGAGTACAAGTAAATACCTGGCGTTTGCGACCGTAGCTGCAAGCAATGTAAGACCAGTTATCAAAGGCACTTAGGTGCCTGTGTTTCTATCGAGGCGCAGATGACGTCCTTAGATCACGTAAGTGGTCGCTTTTAATTAACCA
>Ga0098073_1000512_pt1 | contig 13151 bp, 15 predicted proteins | sample 31_taG_FD_75060 | JGI IMG/M metagenome (GOLD analysis project Ga0098073, IMG submission 75060) | Marine viral communities from the Gulf of Mexico - 31_GoM_OMZ_CsCl metaG | ecosystem: Environmental > Aquatic > Marine > Oceanic | place: Gulf of Mexico | collected 2015-07-12
TGATAGAACCACTTCAGTTGATTATCCCAGTTAAGCTTCAACAGATAGATGTTATCATTTCCGTTATCAGTAACATCAAAGATAATAAAGCTGTAAGAGCTAAGAGGACGTCCGTCAATCAGAGGGTTCTCAATGTCATTGGTATGCAAGTTGTCAAAAGCAGGGTTCAAGACAAACTTAACGTTAGCCAAGAAAGGAATGGTAAAGCTAGTGTAAGCAAAACCAAAATCCAAATCCATACCTTTTCCAGTTACTGCACCAATATCAGTAGCATTTTGAACTAAACCAGATCCATATACTTCATCAGCAATAGCTTTGTTGATCAACTGCATACCACCAATACCGGTTTGCACAACAAGCTTACGCTGAGGATCTGGACCTTTAAATTCTACTTTACCTTGATAGAAGTTGTAAAGCTCAGACTTAAACATATCAAGAGAGAAAGAAGATTTGTTGTAAACACGCTTGAAAGAGTTATCAAGCTGGCTCCACAAACCTACAGACAATCTGATATCATCTGGACCATCTTGCTTAATTCTACCACCCTTACCCCACATCAGGTAAGTTTCAATATCATTAGCAATTTTAGTTAAGTGAGCTGCTTCCAAATTAGTGATAAATGTACGGGTCAATTGTCCGCTTTCAAATGCTTGACGTGCACCTGATTTACCCATAGAAGCAACAAGTTGCTCAATTGAAGAAACAGAAGGATTATTAACATCCTGATTGAAGTTTCTCCAAATCTCAGTAACAGGAACAGTACCATCAGCATTCAAACCACCTTTGATCATCAAGTCAGCACGGCTAGAAATAGAGTAGTGAACATGAGCTTCAGCACCACCTACAAAGTTGTAGAATTCACGGAAGCCAGATCCAGTCTCCATATCAGAGAATCTTTCTCCATATTCTCCACGGGCAGAACCCTTACGGAAGAATTTAGTTCCAGGAGCAAGATACTTGTTATCAAGACTTGCAGAATTGTTGTTGTTCACCAACTGTACAGTGTAGATGAAACCATCACCAGCGGGAATGATATCAGCAGCAGTAATGTACAATTCTAAACCATTGTACTTGTCATAAGTGATAATATCACCATGACCAAAAGACCTTTTAGACAATTTGATAGTAAAAGTGGTACCATCAATACCTTTCTCAGCATTTGCGGGATCAAGATCTACAACAACAAAAGGAAGGTCTTGAGCAATAGGTGTTTGCCACTTATACTCACCACGTGCATTGTCTACCATGATGGTATTCTTACCACCAAAGGAAGCCATTTGATAAAGGGGCATTTCAACCTTTTGAGTCATTGCCCACAAATCTACCGGACCCATGTCCATAGGTTCGGCACTACCCAACATTTGAGTCAGGTGATAGGAATCAACATGAGAGCTAGCTTTGTAGTTAGTATCTCTCAGGAAAATCCCATTGTTTAAAACTGGAGTTGCCATAATTGATTGTTTTGATTGTTAATTGTTAAAAACGTTTAAATATATTATTAGGTCTTTGAATTTTTCTTTTGTTAATAGCTCTGTCTGTCTCTTCAGTTTTATCAACTCCCAGAGAACTTCCACCACTACTAGCCTGTTCAGTCTTCAGTTTTCTAACTGTAGCCTCAACAGCTTTTTGAGATCCTTTCTCCATGATTTTTGCTTTGTATCCATCAGGATCAGAAAGCAACCATAAAGCTTCAGAAATCAAGGTATAATTAGGTTCTACAAACTGATACTTCTCTAACAAGTGTCCAAGTAAGTTTGTATTCCTACCACTTACAGAAGGGTAATTAGGTTGAACTAGTCCATTATAAAGCATGTTCTGAGTCTTTCTGTCAATCTTGACATCACCTAATGCACCATCTTTCAGTGTCTCATATACATTTTGCATATATTGTTGAGATGCTTGCTCTTGTTGCTTCTTTCTCATTTCTTGCTCTTCCAACTTTCTAGCAACAAGTTGCTCTTGCATTTTATCTAATTTTGGTTTAAACTTATTAGCCTGTTGCTCAAGCTTTCCAAGATCTTTCCAAATTTCAATTTCTTCCTCAATCTCCTCAGCAGTACCATAACCGGTAGCTTTTAAGTAATCACGAATAATAATTTCCTGATCTCTCTCACTAGAAATATCAAGTTCTTTTGTTTCTTCAGCATATGCCAAAGTTGCAAATAAACCTTTTAGATCTTGACCACCATTTGCTACATAATGTGCAGCAATTTGAAGTTCTTGAGGAAGTGCTTCAAAAAATTGTTTGGGCGTCTCTCTTCTTACTTGATTAGCTCTTTCCTCTAAGTTAGCTTCAATAAGTTCTTCCCAATCTTTTGCAGTGTATTCTTCAAAACTTTTATCATCATCAAAAGGAACAATCTTGTCCTCTTTTACAAGCTTGTTAAATACATCTGCAATACCACTAATTGGTTTACGTCCTCTAGTCTCAACCTTTTCTTCTTCATCAGATTCATCATCAGTTAATGAATCAAGAAGTTCACCGGCTTCTTTTTTAGAAGCTTCAGGTGAAGAAGTAGAAGTTTTCTCTTTTTCAGCATCATCATCATCATCTTTAAATGAAGGATCTGCAAAAGAGAAATCTGCAGGTGTTTCTTTTGAAAAGATATTTACCTTCTTTGCATCCTTATCCTGATCTGCAGGAACGGTAACGCTAGATGCTGAGGCTGTTCCATCAAACAGCTCATCTAGGTTAATATCAACCTGTTCTACTTTTGTTTCTACTGACTGTGTACTCATATTTTTGTTTTTGTTGGTTTCTACATATACAATATAGAAAAATTATTTCAGTTAAACCTTTAATATTTTAGAGTGATGTTATATTTTATGCAGTATATAGCTATCACTAAAAATATCTTTTCACATAAACTTAAAATTATTTTTTCTTATTGTTTGATTTTGAACTTACATCATACTTATTCTTGTTTTCTCTAGCAATTTCAAGATTAGTATTGGCAACATCTCTTTGAGTTGCTAATCTATCTCTTTCAATATCAAGTTTCTTTTGAGTCATGCTGTTATTCATAGCTGATTGCTCTCTTTTAAAATTCATCTGTTCTTGATATTGAGTGCTTTCCTTAATGTCTTTCATGGCATCTCTATAATCTGACATCATATTCTGATCAATATCTTGCATAGCACCATATCCAGCAGATCTAATTTCTGCAACAAGAAGATCATTCTGTCTATCTTTTTCATTTTCCATAGACTCAAACTGAAGCTTCATTTGTTCTTCTTGAGCTTTAGCCTGAAGAGCTTGTTCTTGCATTTGTCTTTGATTCTGCATTTCTTGCTCTCTCATTGCCATTTGTTTCTGTTCAGCATTCTTCAGAATATCAGTTACTTCAGCAATAGAGTCAGCTTTAATAATATTTCCAAGATCAAAGATTGATGCACCAGTTGTATTGTTTGTAATTGCCAACTGTTTTAATTGATCAAGAATAGCTCTATGATTAGTTTTGGTTGTTGCAAAAATATTAAAGTCTCTTAGTAAAAGATCAGTACCATTAATGGTAAAGTTTACCTTTTCAGCTTCAGTTGTAATATAACTAAGTCTTACACTTGGATTTCTACTTTGATAAAACTGTGCAAGATCTGTTCTCATCTGATGTACTCTAGGCATTAAATGATCTGAGTGCTGATTAAAATAAATTTCAGTCTGAGCATATGACTGATTTAAAGCTTGAGTTACACCAGTTGCTGTTTGTTGTGAAATAGGTGCACCAAGTCTTTGCGGATTTACACCAATTGCTTCAAATGCCTGACTCTTAAAATAATTAGCAAGTTGAATCCTGCTCATTAATCTATTAGTCTGCTCCATATTTAAAACCTGATAATGATTAAAGCTTGTTGCATTCTCAGTATTTGTAATTGAAGTATCCAGAGGTAACATCTGAAAATCCTTCATTGCAACATAGGCTTTAGCATAATTACCCTTACCCCAATCTTCACCCATTGAGTGACGGGGTAAAGCATTCTGGTCAAACATGATAACAGTACCCAATTCATCTACTAAGATGTCTGCAATCTGATTGTTAACCATGTTATATCCAACCTGATATGCTTTCATCAAATCAACTAAAGAGACAGATCTAGTATTTCTATCTGAAAATACTCTACCTTCAATAGGTAATTTACAACCATATAATGTCTTACTTCCTTTAAATTGAAAAGGTATTCTACCAGGTTTAGTTCTATTAATACCTACATAAATGGGATTAATATTATTACTAATGTTTGATCTCCAAAAAGCAGGTAAGTTTGGACCAATCTTAACTCCTCCCCATACTTCATTAATCCATATCCATTCAATATGCTCACCCTGGATAAGAGTTTCTTTAGTTTTATTTTTAAATACTGACGTATCATAAATTGGTTTTTCTGTTACTTTAAAAGTCTCATCAATAATTTCTTGGATAATTTCCCCCTCTTCAGTAATCTTAGTAAGATGACCAACCTTTCTTTGGGTTTTCCAATAAACTGTACAAACTCTCATTAAATAACTCTCACCCCAGTTATGTACATCATCACTTTCATTTAAAATTGCACTAACAATATCACCACCTCTTGCAGGATCATTTGACCAGTTACTTACATATTGTCTATATGCAAGACCGGGCATGTTAGTATTCCACTCATGAGAACGGCTGGGATCATAATATGCTCCATCATTTTGGTATCCATTAACTTGATACAAAGATGATTTAGCAGGATATATATCTTGTAATGAGTGAAGTTGTTCCTCATTCATCAAATAACCATACTTATCAATGACATCCGCAATGGTCATTAAGTCAAGTTTTCCAGCAAAGTTTCCTTCTGAAATATATCTTGAATCTGGAGACTTATGATAAAAAGTAAGAACTGGATTCCAGAGCTCAACTTCATAATCATCTTCCATCATACGGAAATGCCAGAACTCACGGTCTGTAATTAACATATCCCGGAAAGCTCTTTCCTCAAGTTCTGCCATCTTAAATCTTTCCTCATCCACATTATACTGGTGAGCAGCCCATTCTTCTACTAAAGATCTATAATCCTTTCTAAAGAAGTCTTCAATCTCCGGTAAAGATTTAATATTTTCAGGTGCTAATTGTTGTTGAGCTTCTTCACTATTGGGATCCATTCCCATCTCAATCATTCTAGCAACAAGCTTTGCTTCAGCATCTGCAAGCAAATTCTGTTCAATCTGAATTCTTTTCTGCTCAAGCATTTCATTATAGGACAAATCATCAACGGCCCTAAACTGAATCTTGTTATATCTTTTTGAAAATTCCCCACAAAGTACATTTACAACATTAGGAACAATTGGATAAAATTTAAGCTCTAAAGCAGAATTATCTTCTTTTGTAAGTACGTCAATAAGTTCTCTGTAGTCATTATCTTCAGCAACTATATAGTCACTTTTATCAATAATACCTTTTGCAAGTTTATAATTTTTAAGAAGTCTTCTTGCATTTAGTCTAATAAACTCCATTCCCTGAAGCTCCAACCAATCAATGTTCCAAGCAGCCCAATCATCATCTTTTTTTTTAGCTGGTAAAAATTGTATAGGTTGAGTTAAACTAGAGGTTGTAGGATATCCTTCCCCTTTAGCCCCATTTTTTAACTGTAAAGCATTATATACTTTCATTATCTAAAGTTTTTAAAAGCAGATCTTCCAGGCTTACTTGAAGTCATAGATTTATTATGTCCAATATTTTTAAACGGACTATACTTTAATTTATACAAATTCTTTGAATTTTGCAAGTTCTTTGTTTCATCTTCTTCTCTTCTTCTTGTAAATCCCCTATTAGATTGCTGTATTTTGGCAAAAGCAACCAATGCTGAAAAAGAAACCAGCCGGTCAACGTTTAAACCAGGCTGATAAGCCAACATTTCTTTTAAAAGCATTGGATCAGGAATTCTTTCTACACCAAGAGTTGTACTTAAAACATTACCTTCATTATCTAACTCAGTATCAATCTCTTCTCTAAGAAACTCAATTGCATAAGATATTAAATGACTCTTAAATAAAACCCCTGTATTTTTCCATCCATATTCCTGATAAACTGTATTGTTTGAACCCAAATCCTTTAAAAAAAGAATTTGTTGTTTTGGAACTAAGTATCTCTGTTTCTTTTTTGATATCATATGCTGAATAAACAAAGACACGTTATTTTCCACAACTGTCCATGCATTATACCATTCTATAATCATTTCAAGTTGCTCATGGGTTTTGTTTATATCATCATATCTTCCACACCAGGATGCTACAATTTTATCCTTTTCAATAAAAGATTCATATCCATCCGGTGTTTCTCTAGTGACTTCCACAGCAGTTTTGTAAATAAAAATGCTACAGAGTGAATCTGATGTTGTTGTTTTACCTTCTGACACAGGGTCAACAGAACCATAATACATTCCAAATGAAGGATTTTTAACAGGTCTTTCCCATACAACAACAACACCGGATTTGTCTTGCATCTTCTTATCTACCGGAAACTGTGATATAGGAAGCTTGGTAGTTCTTTTGGCAATTACACCTTCTACAGTTCTTTCAAGTTCAATATGTTCAAATGAATATTCTTTATCTTCAATCTTTTTAAGCTGCTTAGAAATTATACCCTGTGGAAATATTGACTCCTTTCTATAAGCAAATGCCTCAGCAATATTTGTAGGTTTCTGAGAAATCCTAAGCTGATATTGTTCAGGGTTTAATTCTGCCTTCCATTTTTCTCTTTCCTCTTTAATTGCAGCCAATGCTTCTTCAACTAATGAATTACCATATGCATCAATATACGGAGGCATAGACCATTGCTCTGGAATAAACAGTCCGGCTAATCCAGTCCCACCATCTGCATCTAATAAATTTGTCTCAACTGCATAAATATCATTATTAGTTGGATTTAAAATCATATCCTTTAAGGGATTACACTGCTCTAAATCACCAACAGATCCAGCTGCAATAAACATACCTGTAGTAACCATACCAGATGACATGGCGGGTCTAAGGTATTCATAAGTGTCCATCATCTTAGGTGCAATACCAGCTTCCTCATGAAAGAAATATGTAGTAGGACCACCAACACCTGTTGTTGCACTTTTCTCAAAAGAGGCCCCTTGTATCTTAGACTTTAAACCTTTGGTGGTCTTTCTGTTACCAACTCTAACTTCAATCTGCTGTTGCCATAAAAGAACCTTCTCAGGATTACTTGGTCTATACCAAGCTGTATGTTCATTTAAGAAATCTTTATATTCATCTAAAAACTTCCAGGAACCTTTATCATTAATATAGTCTTTAAGAGATGCACCAATTTTACAGACACTTCCTTCTTCAAACCAATAGGTATTTATAAGCTTACCCATGTGAAAATATGAAGAAGCTATCTGACGTTTCTTTAAAATGGCAGAGTGTTTATAATTTAACTCAGCAAGTAACTCATAAATAGCCATGTGATATTGTGCATCCCGGACTTTAGCAAAGCCGTACTTCTTCTCTTCTTTATCATAGATGGGAAGAAAGTTTAGCCACATGTAGTAATCTCTAGTAAGATACCATGTCTTCTCTTTATTCTTAAAAATTATACCATTTCTACATTTATCTTTTTCGGTTTCCCAGTAGAGATTAAAGTCTTTTGATCTAAAAGGTGCAGAGCAATAAAACCCTTGATCATTAAAGTTCTTAGCCTGTTCATTAAATAAAAAAGATGTTTCATCAAATTGATATTGCCCAGGTTCTTTAAGCATAAGCAATAAAAATTCTTTGAATTTATCATCCGTAAATTCAGTGGTAGTCCATTGACCATTATCATATGTAGGAATAATCCTATTCATAAACTACAGCCAACACATCACCCTGTGCTATCAACAAATGCACTTCACCATTGTGTGTCATTTCAACCGGTGTAGCATAATCAACATATTGAATTAAGTCACCTTCTTTTACCTCTGTAACTTCTTGACCTACAGCAATAACATACCCTTGATATGTTTTAGTTCTTGCAGTATCCGGAATATGAATTTTAGTTCCAAGATAAAATTCATTTGGTTTCTTTTCCAGTATCAGGATTCTCTTCCCTACCGGTACTATTTTCTGTGTTTTCATCTTCGTTTGATTTATTATATTTCTTTTTATTTTCTGTATTTATGAATGAATAATCATCCCAATAACAAAATATCCAGTCAATGTTTTTCTCTTCCACAGTTTAAATCTGGTCATATGCTAAACCTTGACCACCCCTTACGTGGCTTTCTTGTTCTTGTTTCATATCACTAAAGGCACCTTTATAAGATTGCCTTATCTGCTCAAACTTAGCAGCAGCATTAACTAATGAGTTGATGTTACCATCCCTACCATGTTCAATAGATGTTGTCTCCATATACTTTGCTAATCTATCCAGCATTGATTTAATACCCTTGTATGCTCTATATGTAGGTGTTTCATAAAGTTTATTGCATGTAGCAATAGCTCTTCTAATTACTTCATCTTCTGGAGATTCTTCCATTAATACTTCTTCTAGTATTAAATCTTCCTTTTCAGCTTCAGGTACATTAAAAAAAGGATTCATATCCGGATTAGGACATGTCATATAAAACAGATACTGATACACAGACATATAAGTATCAGGATAGTTATCCATAACAGCCTTTAGTGAATCAAGTGTGTAACAATGTTCAGAGGGAATAACCTTGCCATTTTGAACATCAAATAATCTTACAATCATTTCTTATTATCTTTTAACCACATTATCAAACTACTCACCTCATCTTGTAAATAAGGTAATTCATAAAAAGTAATATCTTCAATCACAGGTTCTCCATTTACATGTTCATTAATTGGATAACCATTCTTATCAACACCAAGTTGTACAAACTTTACATGTTGAATAGTAAGCTTTCCAATCTTTAATCTAGGATTGTGCTTTTTAATAATATACGCATAAATACTCAATTGTAAATTATAATGGTTTAAATTACAATCATCTAGATGTGAAACTGGATGATACATCTTTTGAGTTACACCTTCCCAGTTTGTAAAACCTTTCTCCTTAATCTCCTTGTTGGTTTTATAATCTGTAATATTTAATGTGTTGTTTACAACTTCCACTAAATCTGCCTGACCACAAAGACCTACTGATTTTAAGTACACAAGATGTTCAGGATATAAACCATCAGATAATCTTTGATCTGATGCAAGCTTCAAACCATCTTCAACAATGGGTCTTACAATAGGTAATGATGAACCATCTCTTTCAATAGTTTCACATTCAAGCAAATCTGCTTCTCTTTGGCCATGATACCAATTACCTAATTTAATTGCACGTTGTGATTCACTATCCCAAGCATCAATGATCTGGTCTGGTGTCATACCATACCACTTAGACTTTTTATTTTTAGCTGCTTTTTTAGCAGCATCTTTAGCATCAAACTTAGGTTTAAACATTCCAATAAAGGATGTTACGCTAAGCCAGTCTATGTTTTCAGTACCTAAACTTTTATAAAGATGCCCATCTTCCTTAAAATATATACTCATATTTTGTTTGAATTAGGATCCCATTCTATTGTAGGATCTGTTGTTGTTGTTGTCCACTTTATAGACTCCTGAGTAATTACAGAATTACGTTCATAAAACTTTTTATGCTGATTAAGCATATCCCTTACATATTCTCCCAACTCTTGATCATTTGGAAAACTATTAATCTCTTTTTCATCAAGTTCAATCTTCATAATTAATTTGGTTTTTGAGTTTATCTTCTGTCTCTTCATCCATGACAGCTTTCCAACGTCCTATTGGACATTCAGAGGAAAGCGATCTTGTTTTAAATCCTAAACTACAACCACACTCACTACAACATGGTTGTGTTCCAGGCATAGCACAATTCTTTCCTTCAGTATCAAGTTCTGGACAAACTTTGCAAATGCTCCATCTAAAAGCCGCTTCAGCTTCAATATGTTCTTTCTTAAAAATACTATTCTTGATACCCTCAAGAATTTGTGGTGTATTCTTAAATGCACCTAAAAATTTTTCTAGTCCCATTTTTTCTCTTGAATTACAAATGATATGCCCCATTTTAAAAAACACAAATCAATTGATCTATAACCATTCCAACTTAGATCATTGTAGTAAGCAATAGTTGGCCACAAATACCAATGGTCCATTGTATACTTTTCTATTTTCATTTATTTTGGTTTTTAAATTGTTTTTTGTTTTGTAACATTTCTTCATACATCTTCTGTGCCTTCTCTAGGTTCTTAAGTTTTTCTTTTACAGCTAATGTTTTTTCATACCCTGCATAAGTTTGTTTACCCAAATTACCAAGAATGTCTTTATTCCTTTTGATTGTTTTGTCAAGCTTTTGTTTTCTAAGAACAAAAGTACCCAATCCATCTACAAAGACTCTTGGATAAGTGAGCTCACTCAGATTCTTTCTAAGACGACCATAATAGAATGTTATGAAATCTTCCACTACATTTTGGTGTACGCCTACCTCTTCGGCTATACCTTCCTTAAACTCTTTATAGTTCTTAGGATTCATTACCTAGTATTTTAAAGTCTAAAAATATTGTTCCGTCTTTTTGGACCTCCATGTTATCACTCAACCTTATTGTCTTTTTATTCTTTCCGGTCTTTGAGATCAAAAACTTTTTAGATGCTTTGGTTACTGCGTTTCTTGCTGACTGGGAGCTTTTGAAAATCTGCTTCTCAGTAATAAGATCACAAAACTTTGTTAGCTCAATATCTTTATTATTGGCTAATTCTGCAAGACAATCTAAATCAGATGAACTAATCTGAATATCATTAAAAAAACAATACGTGATAATCTGATACTTGATCACATTGTCTTTAGTTGTCTTAACCTTTTTTTCTACTTTATTTACTATTGCCATATTACAAACTCATAATTACATCAATTAATCTAGGATCTGGGTATACATCCATTTTATCCCGTCTAACATTTGTATGAGAAAGCAGTCCTTTAACCTTACCGTAATTTGCATCTTCTTGATAATCAAAGGCTTTAGTAGGTCCGTACTTTTTGATCCATTGATAGAGACCAACTCTAAGGTCAACCCCATCTCTTTCACCAACATACTTTAACCATTTCTCCACCTCTTCAATCTGCTTATCAGAATATCTATGCCAATACAAAGATCCTCTAAATGCTTCAGGTAATTGAATAACTTGACTATCAGCTGCTTTGGTTTTTACATAGCTCTTTTTCTCTTTGTCTAAGTAACCTATAGAGCAGATTTCAAGACCAACAGTTCTTCTATTCATATAGCCTGATACTTTGCTACCCACATGCCAACCAAGATTACCTTCAGGAAATGCCTGTACCATAATACCATCATGCTTATCATTTCCAGTGATATGATTTTGACCACCTAATACAAACTCAGTGGCAATCTTACCCCGGTTATCCTTACCCCACATATCAACACAGGCATATGGATTTGGACCACCTGCTGTATGGTGAAGCATAATGTACTCATTCTTAAGCTTCTCTTGAACGTACTCACCTTTGGGTAGATAATACTTATGAATAATCTGATCATACTTGGTTGTATAATACTGAGCACTCAAATCTGTATCTTGATTAATAGATTCTGTCCTACCACCTTTAGAAAGCAAAAGAGTCCAGGTATCATTACCAACTACACCATCTGCATCAATCTCATGATGCAGTTGAAAGTTAATAACAGCTTCTCTAGTCTTATTACCAAAGATACCATCAGTCTTAAGACTAAGGATACGTTGAAGAGTTCTTACCTCTTCGCCCGTATCCCCTTTCTTTAACATTCTCATGTCAACTACGTTTTAACGTTCTCCGAGGCGCTTCCTCATCTTCCTCCATAATCTTGTTAAAATCTTCTGCTGCCTGCTCTTTTTCTTCTGCAAGATCCGGACCATAAGCCTGAGCCAAGAACATTTGAGCTTGAACTCTCTTAGCTCTTAGTTCTTCAATGTCAGTCAGAAGTTGTTCATACTCCTTCTGTGCTTTTAAGTGAGAAATGTTAGATTTGTAAAATTCAGTGATTTCTTTCCTACGTGCTGCCAGTTGTTCCTTAGATAACTGGACTTGTTCTTCAGTGAAATTGTCTTCCATAACTTTTTGGTTTTATTGTTTTGAGTAACAAATATACCAAATAAAGTTAAATAAAAAAGGTTTGGGAAGAAAATTTTTTATCCATCTCTTTCTTTAACTCAGCACAACGTTCATATTCTTCATACTCCACAAAGTAATCTATAATATCCTGGATAACATCAACGGTCACTTCTTTATTAGGATCATGAGCTAATACAGTATTATTACCCTCATTACTATCTTCATCCAATAATTGCTCAAAGGTAATCTTATTTGTGACAACCCTATATGAATTATAAAATGCCAATTCTACATCTATTTCTCCCATACAATCAATATAATAATTTTTTAAAGCCCTTCCAAATATACCCCCTATAACTAATCCCCATATAACATCCCCCCATCTTTCTATAGAAATGCACATTCCCCGTACCTACAACCCATTTATGTGTTGCATTGTGAAGGGGTGCTATTGAACCGCTCCCCGGCTAAATTTTGACAGTGGGGTAGCCCCCCATAATGTATAACAATCAAAAAACAATTTAACTATGTCAAATTCAGTTTATTTCCGTAGAATTAGAATCAATGATGAGACTAAAAGTGCCGTCATCATTGTTTCATCTCAGCCCTTGAAACAAGCACAGGCTGAGATTGCTGGCTTCCAAGTTGGTGCACGCACACAAGAGGATGTCAGCTTTGGCCTTCTGGCTTTAACCGATCCCAAGACCGGCCAAAGCCTTAATGCCAATTCACCTGTAATTAAGGGTTTGCAGAGCAAACTTAATCCAGGTGATGAGATTCCCGGTTTCAAGTTGAGCAACAGTCCTGTTGTCAGCCGTGAAACAGGAAAAGCTCTTGACAACCTCTTTTGGGTTGAGCCAGCTTAATGCTGGTTTAACCCAGAAGTAACTGAGCATAGTTACTTGCAGATAAACTCTCTGAAAGCTTACAAGAACTATTATATTGACTGATGTATCAGTATAGCTTATTGTAATTGCACCTCTGAGAGTTTATTAGCAATTAACTACAACTAAATACAGTTTACGCATAAACTACCTGGCGGGCGTTGAAAGTTACCAGGAA
>Ga0098073_1000513_pt1 | contig 13136 bp, 19 predicted proteins | sample 31_taG_FD_75060 | JGI IMG/M metagenome (GOLD analysis project Ga0098073, IMG submission 75060) | Marine viral communities from the Gulf of Mexico - 31_GoM_OMZ_CsCl metaG | ecosystem: Environmental > Aquatic > Marine > Oceanic | place: Gulf of Mexico | collected 2015-07-12
TACCATGTACATGACCAAAGAGGATCTTGATCGCTATGGCATCGAGACACACAATGAAAAAGCTGAGAAGCTTAACGGACGCGTCGCCATGCTCGGCTTCGTAGCTGGCATGATTTCTTATGCACTAACCGGAAACCTTATCTTTGGAGTAATTTAATGAACGAAAAAGCTGAACGTATCAATGGCTGGGCAGCAATGCTTGGCATCATGGCAGCACTGGGTGCTTATGCCACCACAGGTCAGGTCATTCCTGGTATCTGGTGATGTGGTTACTCGGAACAGGTCTATTAATGATGTGTACCGTGATAGCAGCAGCACTTATTACACAACAAGGCAACGAATGACTGAACTATTTTTCACTGTCCTCTCCATTTTTATGGTGACATCTCTCTTTGTTGCTGTCGAGAAGGTAGTTCCTACTCTCTAGTAGATGGAAAAACAAAACTCAATAGATTATAATTAAGGTAAGACATTCTTACCTTTTTTTGTATGTCAGAGAAATTCTACATCTATTCCAAGGATGGATGTGGCTTCTGCGAGAAGCTCATCAAGTTCATGGATCAAAAGCAAGTTCCATATGAGAAGTTCAACCTAGGGAAGGACTATTCGTCAGAAGATTTCATCAATAAGTTTGGAAACAACTCCACGTTTCCACAAGTGAATTATCAAAACCAAAATATTGGAGGCATGAAAGACACCGTTCGTTATCTTCTTGAAAATAAATACGTATGATACAACTAAACAGGGGGTTCGAAGCCATGATCCCCCGACAAAAACAGGAGGTCAAACCCACTTTCGATTACAGGATAGAGTTTCCATTATTCAAAAGACTCTTCACAGTCTCAGTACAAATACGACCACGGAGGTAGTATGTCATACCAGACAGTCATCATCGCACAGATCACACTCATACTAGGAGTAGTTGTTGGGTGGTTAGGATCAGAAAGGTTCCATGATTTTATGATGAAGAAACGCCACCACTACGAGGAGTTATTTCAAGAGAACCCACACCCAGAACTCTATGATAAGGATGGTAAAATTAATCGAGGTGACTATCTTACTTTGAATATTGATCCAGGCTACGACCCAGAGGAGTATGACCCGGAGGATCTGCTGGAGGGTTGACCACCCTCTTTTTTTATGCTATAATGATGTGAGAGACCAGGGTAACCCCCATGATTTTAATAGACGCGAACCAGATCGCCATCAGCCACCTGATGGTGCGACACAAGATTGAAGAAGAGATCAACATCGAGACTGTTAGGAAGTCTATTGTGCGTGTGCTAGCACGTATTGAGAAGAAGTTCCGTGGTGAGTTCGGTAAAATGGTACTGTGCTACGACGATAAGGACTACTGGCGGCGTCAAGTGTTCCCCTTCTACAAGCAAAACCGTAAGAAGGAAAGGGAAAACTCCAAGTATGACTGGGATCGTGTGTTTTCCGTACTAAATAAAGTACGGGATGAGATTCGCACGAACCTCCCTTATCATGTCATTCAGGTACAGGGTGCTGAGGCTGACGATGTCATCGCATCTATTGTGAGGCACAACTGTCGCACTTCCAGACCAGAGCCTGTGCTGATCCTATCAGCTGACAAAGACTTCATCCAACTCCATCGTTACCCTGGGGTTAAACAATATGATCCCATCCGTAACAGATGGATACAAGATGAAGACCCGATCCGTTTCCTTCAGGAACACATTGTTCGTGGTGATAGGTCGGATGGTATTCCAAACATTCTTACATGTGATGATGCTATCGTGACCGGCAAGCCACAAAAGAAGATGAGTAAAGAGAAGATTACTTCTCTGGCGAGCATGGACCCTACTGAGTTTACAAATTTTATTCGTCTTCGCAATTGGAAAAGGAATTCAGAGTTGATTGACTTTGCTAAGATTCCTACTTCAGTTACAGAAAGGATCATTTCTTATTACAATAAGAACAAACCAAATAAAACCATCAACTTTGAATACTTTATTCAGAACAACATTACTGATTTAATTGAGGAGTTTTCCTGATTATGCCTAGACCCGCAACACCAAAGCTGCCTGTCAATAAGACACTGATGTCTGAGGTACTCCAACGAGTATCAAATGCCAAGACTAAAGCAGCTAAGGTAGATATTCTGAGACAATATAAGTCACCAGCACTGACTAAGCTCTTGCTGTGTAACTTCTCGGAGAACATCCGTTTCATGTTCCCGTCTGGTAAGACACCATACACACCACAAGATAGACCCAAAGGTGTCGATCACCAGCTGCTATTTAATGAGCACCGTATGATTGAGAAATTTATTAAGAAAAGAGTGAACGGTGTCGTATACTATGGCTGCTCCGGTGGCACACGCCCACGCCTGCAGCAGATCAAGAAAGAACAGCTGTGGTTGCAGCTTCTAGAAGGATTGCACCCCGATGAGGCAAGTGTACTTGACCTTGTTAAGGACAAGGGACTGACAGAAAAGTATAAGATCACCAGACAGAATGTGATCGATGCTTTCCCAGAGCTACAGCTTACACCCAGCAAAACCTCACCACAAAAGGCAAGTGAAGCAGCAGAAGAGACAAGTAAATAATACTGAGGATGAATTGACTGACACCTCGACACTTAGTATTGATTACGAACATGTTTTGGAATACTATAAACATCCAGCACACGTACTATGGGACTACGAAAGAAAACAATCAGACTTGTAAACAAAGTATTGCACGATCCAAGTAAGCGTAATCTTTATTCTGAGGAAGAGATTAGCTACATGGAGAAACAAGTAATACTGTTAGAAAAAGAGCGTAGAGCTCGTAAACAACAACGCAAAAGGGAGAAAGGCTTCGGGTATGAATGAAGTGAAACTGATCGCTGCTACCACTGGTATTGGCGAACTTGAGGGGAAGTCCCCTCAAGATGTCATTAGTTATGTTGCTAGGGTTTCCAACCCACACAACCAAGAGAACTACAGGACAGCCACTGGCCTCCTAAAGTATTGTATTAAGCACGCACACTGGAGTATCTTTGAGACAGTGTCCATGACACTGGAACTTAACACGAACCGTGGTATCGCAGCTCAAGTGCTGCGCCATAGGAGCTTCACATTCCAGGAGTTTTCACAACGTTATGCGGATACGAAACTACTCGACCAAACCTTACCTATTCCTGATCTACGACGACAAGACACCAAGAATCGTCAAAATTCTACAGACGATTTGCCGCCGGGTGTCAAAACTGATTACTACAAGAAAATTACTGAGCATTTCGATGCTAGTATGCACCTTTACAATAATCTTCTCGATAGTGGGGTGGCAAAGGAATGTGCTCGCTTTGTTCTACCTCTCGCTACTCCTACTCGCATTTATATGACGGGCTCATGTAGGTCATGGATCCATTATATCAACCTGAGAACTGCTAATGGTACTCAGAAAGAGCACATGGAACTGGCTGAGAATGTGAGAGCAGAATTTATTAAAGTATTCCCTGATGTTGCTGAGGCTTTAGAATGGAAATGATAGACATTGTAACAGAAAACGTATTTGAGATACCATCCTACAGAGGAACATTCACAGAAGACAAAGACAAACTCAAACGTATTAGTGATTATCTTAAAAAGGTTTCTTGTGATGTTGACAATCAAAAGACTACTGACCCGAATGATATTCTATATCAAGATTACACTATCCCAAGTTCTGTAAAGGAAGAGTGTCCTGATGTTGTGGAGTTAGTAGAAACTATTTGTGATACCTTAGTGAATAAATGGAGTGGTCAAATAGAAATAGTTGACGAACCATGGACAATTGTCAATGGTCCAAGAGAACAAATATATCCACATGACCACATGAAAGGACCCAATGATTGGGCGGTTGTCTATTGGGCAAAGGTTCCTATTAATTCTGGAGACCTTGAGTTTTGGCCTTATGGTGTTGTTGATCGGGCTATTAAGACGGTTATTCCAGAGGAAGGAGACTTTCTTGTCTTTCCATCAAACTTAGTTCATGGAGTAAGACACAACGGGTCCAATGAAGATCGTATCAGCATGTCATTTAATATTATATCAAGCACACACTATCACTTCTAAACATGGCTACCTACCCAGTTGTAAATACAGTTACCGGTGAACAAAAAGAAGTCAAGATGAGTGTCCATGATTGGGACCAGTGGAAACTGGACAACCCAGATTGGCAACGTGACTTCAGTGATCCGAGCACTTGCCCAGGCAATGCAGAAGTAGGAGACCAAAGAGCGAAGCTTATGAGGTCCCACCCAGGGTGGAAGGAAGTCATCGACAAGGTGAAGAGAGCCGCCCCAACAAACAAAAGTATCACTCAACAATACTGATGCCCGCAAAAACTAGAAAGAAAACTATCAAGAGGCAGCCAATCAACTCTGACCTAATGGTTAAGGTTGAGCCCTTGACAGACAACCAACAAAGGATCTTCGATGCCTGGAAGAAAGGCAAGCACATGTTTATCTATGGTGCTGCTGGAACAGGTAAGACCTTCTGTGCCCTCTACAACGCTCTGTATGATTGCCTTAGTAGCACACCTGCCTATAGCAACGTATACCTTGTGCGCTCCCTTGTAGCTACAAGAGAGATTGGTTTCCTGCCAGGTGACCACGACGACAAGTCATCTCTATACCAGATTCCATACAAAAATATGGTGAAGTATATGTTTGAGATGCCAAATGACAATGAGTTTGAGTTACTTTACGGTGCTCTTAAGAACCAAGAGACAATCAAGTTCTGGTCAACGTCATTCCTACGTGGTGTCACCCTTGACAATGCGGTGATCATCATTGATGAAATGCAAAACTTAAACTTTCACGAACTTGATAGTATAATTACAAGAGTAGGTGAAAACTCACGCATCATCTTTTGTGGTGACGCGATGCAGTCTGACCTCACTCGTACCAACGAGAAGAATGGTATCCATGACTTCATGCGTATCCTTGAGATGATGCCTGATGATTTCGAAATGATTGAAATGAATGTGGATGACATTTGCCGCTCTGGTTTGGTACGCAACTATCTTATTGCTAAGAACGGAGCAGGCTTTACATCCCTATGACCTTCACTCATTGCCATGATACCAGGTCACAATTTGGTGAGCTGCAACGCTTGATGGAAGACGGTACTCGATACTACCAAGTCGATGACCAGACTTCCTATCCATCTGTGACCTCTGTGATTTCCTTTATCAGCAGGAAAAAGTTTGCTGATTGGCGCGCCAAAGTTGGTGAGGAAGCAGCCAACAAAAAGACCAAACATGCTACCACGAGAGGCACACGACTCCACAGTGTGTTTGAACATTATATTAACAACGAAGACTACGAGTCTCTCGATGAGTATCAAGTGCCTCTGATTCAGTTGATGTTTAAGGCTGCTAAGTTCTACCTTGACACACGCTTAGATAATATCTACCAGCAAGAGACACCTATGATGTCTCACAGACTCTGTCTTGCTGGTACTGTGGACCTTATCTGTGAAGTAGATGGTGAACTATCCATCGTTGACTTCAAGACATCAGAGAAAGAGAAGCCAGAAGAATGGCTCGAAGATTATTTTGTCCAGCTCTCAGCATACTGGGCTATGTTCTCAGAGAAAACTGGGATCGTACCTAAGAAGTTAGTTGTATTTCTCGTAGCAGAGAACGGAGACGTTCAGATTGTAGAACGTCGTAATATTATGCACTACTTGACCACACTCAAAGATTATGTTAGTCAGTTTATTCAGTACCGAGATGCCGGAATCCAAGGAAATTAAAGATGTTCTCAACGAGAAGTTTATAAGCAAAGACAAGTTCGCTGAGGACATTGAACACTTGGTTCTTTCTACTGAGATGAACTACATCGATGCTATTGTTGAGTATTGTTCAAGAAACAACATTGAAATTGAATCAGCATCCAAGCTGATCTCCAAACCATTGAAGGAAAAGATCAGGTTCGAAGCAACAGAACTAAACTTCCTTAAGAAAACCTCTCGTGCTAGACTACCTTTATGATGGGCTTCGATGTGTACCGTACATATCTTGCCATGAAGCAACACTTTACTAAACCCTCCTTTGATTTCTTCCAATACGATGGCAAGGTCCGTGCGAAACAAGAAACATATCAACAGCGATCCGACTTCTACTTCTTTGAGACGCTCGCTCGCAAGCTCACGGACATCGAGATCAAGGAATACCTCCTCTCTAGTTTTGTCTCGGCTCCAGACCCAACAAAAGTATGGATCGGAGACATTAAAAGATCTGGTAAAGATAGGTGGCTGGCATGGACGAAACAGAACGAGAGTCTGTCATACCTTGTTAAGCAAGATCTTAGTACAGTGGCTCACCATATGGAAGCCAAAGCATATACCTTTGACGATCTATTTACAACACTGGGATCGCATCCTCCCCTCCTCAAGCTCTACATCAAAGGAGATGTTTCTCTAGAGACACTAATCATTATGGACATGGTACTGCACTTCCACAAGACCTGGGATAAATACCTCAAAGATCCTCTGTGGGAATCACTGAGCTTCAAGATCAAGAAGTACAAACCCTTTCTCAGTATTCCAACAGACAAATATCGTAAAATGATGAAAGAAATATTCACATGAACGAAGACATTAATACTATTCTAAACACAGAGTTTATGAGGGCTGAACTAGAGAAGGCAGCCGAGATTGAAAAGAAGATTGACGACACCACACAGCTACTGTACATAACTGATGCTGATGAGGTGGTCATCGAACTATTACACCTGATGTATGCCCTTGTCGAGCAGCAGGAAATCATTTATACTAGACTCAGCCTAGCAGGAGAGAACGATAGACCAGCAACCAACTTAAAAAGAAACATGCAAGACACCACTGAGGTGCTTGGTGCAAAGGGGTTCATTGAATCCTGTATGGAAATGAAGGATCAACTAAAAGAAAACCTTCGTGGCTATGGACAAGACATCGATAGTGATGTAGAATAGACCCTGGCTGAAGTCTATAAACTCGCGCCTATACTACGAATCCTACGAATCCAAATGAGTTTTTCCTCTCTTAAAAAGAACAAAGCATCTGTGTTCTCTCAGCTGCAGAAGCAGCTTGATCAGAATACACAGTATGGCACCCAGGACGAAAGGTTCTGGAAACCAGTCCAAGACAAGGCTGGTAATGCCTTCGCTATCATCAGGTTCCTGCCTGCTAGTGATGGTGAGGACATGCCCTTTGTCAAACTCTACAGCCATGGTTTCCAAGGCCCTGGTGGTTGGTACATCGAGAACTCTCTGACTACCCTTGGTCAGAAAGATCCTCTTGGTGAATACAATCGTGAGCTGTGGAACTCCGGCGACGAAAGCCTGAAGGAACAGGTCCGTAAGCAGAAGCGTAAGCTCTCTTACTACTCCAACATCTATGTTGTGAAGGACCCAGGCAACCCAGACAACGAAGGGAAAGTATTTCTCTTTAAGTATGGTAAGAAGATCCATGACAAGATCATGGACGCAGTGAATGGTGATGAGCTAGAAGGACGTGAAGGTTTCAACCCCTTCGACTTCTGGGGTGGTGCAGACTTCAAGCTTCGTATGAAGCGTGTGGCTGGTTATCCCAACTACGACACCTCAGAGTTCAACGACGCCGGAACTTTGGAAGATCTAGATGACGCTCAGCTTGAGTCCATCTGGAACCGACAGCACAAACTTCAACCTTTGGTTGCACCTGACCAGTTCAAGTCCTATGACCAACTGCAGGAGCGGCTCAACATGGTTCTGAACCTGAAAAGTTCTAGCTCTGATCGAGCTAGCGAAGCACCCAAATCCGTTGAGAGCGTGGTGTCAGCAAAGCCCTCGTTTAAACGAGATGAAGAGGAAAGAGTGGCAGTGGACGATAAGCCAGCGGCTGAGCCGGAAGCAAACGCTTCGGGAGAAGAGGAGGACGACGTCCTATCTTGGTACCAAAAGCTGGCGGACTCCTAAACCCTCACTATTACGTCACCTAGAGTGACGTTACTACCTTCCGCCAATAATTTCTTGGCATAGTTCTCCACGTCTCGGACATAGTCCGGGATGTGGACTTCTTTTATGAGTTGGATGTGTGACTTCTCGTCATTGATTCTCTTCTCATATTCATAGTTACTAACAGCACGAGGCAATGACGTAAGGATGACATTAGACGTCGCCTCTGCTGGGTATTCATACTTAAAGTCTTCGGACACAACCTTACCACCTGGTAGCATCAACCTGTTGTCATCATCATAGGTGTCAACAGTTTCCCAATGATGTGTGGCTCCAATATTCTCGTCTGTATTATATTTCTGCTTCAGGAATTGCTCAAACTCTCTGTTGGATAGCGGCCACTGATTGTAATAGTCAGTGATGTTATTAATCTGAAGGATGATCCAATACCATTGCTCATCACCATACTCATCGAAAGAGATCTGATCTGGACGTTGTCCGTCTCTAATCACATGGTCATAGTATAGTGTGTCCTCCTTAAAGATGTCATCACGGACACGCAACAGGTGAAAGTAATCTTTGATGTTGATAGTGGTTGTCTTGCCTGCTTTGTTAGACTTGACAGCGTACTTAATGTCCGGGAACAGAGCGAAGTATTGTGGTTGAGCCATTAGTATCCTTGGTTACTACCAGAGTTAGCGTGGTCCTCACGCAGAATGATGTCGACCTCTTGGAATCCTAAGGTCAAAGATGTGACAATAGGCATCCCATCCTCGAAGGACTGGTGCATGTTGGATGTTGGGTTGGCCTGAACAGACACCTGCTTTAGAACTGAACGCTTAAAGGCATTCATGTTTGGGTTCTGACTAGCACCAGCCATATACTTTACAACCCACACACAAGGCACCCTCAGCATGTGCTGGCCAGACTTAGATGGAGCACTCCACTTCTTAAACTCCATAATAATATCGTTGGCACGCTGTGCTTCCAGAGCATTCTTAGGTATAAAATTAAATGCAAACCCGAACTCTCTTAGGTTTGGTGATTCATACAACAGTTCAATGTTAGGGTTATAGATCTCACCACGCTGCAATTGTAGTACGTTACTACCAGTCAGCCCCATCAATCCACCCATAGCACTAATCAGACCTTGTTGAATAGCAGGACCACCTCTGTTTTTTATATTTTCAAAGTTGCTTCTAGCGTTCTGAACGATAGCATCAATAGCTCCCTGCCCATCACCGGTTGATACAACGCTAGGAGCATTCATGATGCCACCAGCAGCTGAGTTGACGATGCCAATACCAAGCTGGCCAGCTGGGCCCTCAAATGACTTAGCCTTCCAAGAGTTACCATTACCCATGGCTGGTGTGGAGTTGGGCATGTACAGAACAATAGGCTGACCCTTCGCTGGTCCCAGACCACCACCAGTCCTACCAGCCTGCTGGCCGACCATCTTTTTGTTGGTTCTATACTCGTGAGCCTGGAAGATTACGTAATCAACATCAGTCTCGTTTAGTTCTAGCGGATACTTTAGAGTCATGTTGATTTGTATCTTGCGATTGGGTAGTTCATCATCTCTTGAACTTCGTTCTCTTTAATTTCGTATATGTTACTGACTACTTCTAACCAACTGTATCTCCTGTAGTCTTCCCAATGATAGTTGAAACCACAGAACCCCCATCGATGTACTGAGGTGCATTTAATAAATGGATGTTGGTCGTACTGCGTGTTAGGAGTCTTGGCTTTATAGATGAACACATAATATTTATCAGGGTCTGGCACGATCTCAGCTGGGCCAAGGTTCCTTAGCAGTTGCTTCATATTGTACTCTGGCTGACCGTGAGCATTAGCTAGAGTTGGAACCCTACTCTTGTTCATAATCTATTACTAAACGTTTCATTCAATGGATTCTCTTCATCACTTAGCGAGTAGCTCTCGTAGGTAAAGTCAACGGTGAACCTTACGATTTGGTGCTGTGCCTGCGAGTCAAGTTTAATATCACTAATATTCACAGGGTATGCGTTGATAAACTTAACCCTCAAGGGTTCGTTATAGTCTGGGTTGTTGCTTTGTTTGTCGGGGAACTCAAGCTTGACCAATTCAATGTCAGACACATATGTGTCATAATATCTCATTCGATGAGACCTACGTTGGATGACGGATTGATTTGCGTTGGCTACGGTCAGGTCAAACCAACCACGCAATTCTTTATAAGCATTGTAGTCAGCATCACCAATCACCTCAATGCTGAGTGGCTTAGAATACAACAATGCAATGGGCTGCTGTCTAGTAATACCCATGTGCTCCTGACCTGATGCCATAGCTGTCTCCATGTTGACAGATGGAATCATAGTAGCAGATACAAACAATTCAAGATAATCTCTTACATTACCACCGACTCTAGGCACGATGAGTTTATATAGAGTGGGTCTAGACGGACCTGCTCTCATCAATGACCTTGCTAGTTCAGTCGATGACATCTCTATCTAAATATAGTATAGATATTTATGGGTTATGTTAGGAACTCACAAAGGTAAGTTCAAGCCCAGAAACCCTGACAAATACAAGGGCGATCCAACAAATATAATATACAGATCCTCATGGGAAAGGATCTTTATGAACTGGTGCGACACTAAAGAATCTATTATCTCATGGCAGAGTGAGGAGAAGTGCCTGTGGTATGATGACCCAGTCACACGCAAGAAGCGTAGATACTTCCCTGACTTTATAATTAGGTACAAGAATAAGGACGGGGTGATAGTGACGGAGATGATCGAGATCAAACCTAAGAAGCAGGTGCTTGGACCAGTCGTCAACCCAAAGCGTAAGACAAAGTCGTGGTTGTATGAAGTCAAGACATTCGCAACCAATCAAGCCAAGTGGAAGGCAGCCTCTACTATCTGTGAGGACAGGGGTTGGAACTTTCGTATCGTTACAGAAGACGAACTGGGGCTGAATAAATAATAGTATCTACTATATTATTTTCGTAATGGCACTGCCAAAACATATTCGCCCTGAGTATAGCACCACAATCCCATCCTCTGGAAAGAAGATCAAATATATGCCCTTCACTGTAAAGGAAGAGAAGATACTTATCCTAGCAGCGGAGACACAAGACCCAGACGAGATTACAAACGCGGTTTCTAATGTTCTTCGCAACTGTGTGAGTAGCCCACAAGACTTTAAGGTTGAAGATCTAGCTCTATTTGATATTGAGTATCTATTCCTTAAGACCAGAGCCAAGTCAGCTGGTGAGAAGATCAGAGTGTCCATCACTGATCCCGACGACGCCGACTATACAGTCGACCACGAGATTGACATCGACAAAATTAAAGTCCAGAAGAACTCGAAGCATACTGATACTATCCAGATCAGCGATAAAGTTATGATCAAGATGAAGTATCCCGACATCACATTCTTTAATGAAGGTATTGATGTTACCTCAGTAGACACCAGCTTGGAGGTTATTAGTAAGTGCATTAGCCAAATCGTTGTTGAGGAAGAGGTATACAACAAAGCTGACATGACAGAAGAAGAAGCGATGGATTGGGTCGAAGGACTAACATCAGAAGACTTCAAAAAGATTATCAACTTCTTTGAGACAATGCCTCGTCTGAGTCACACTATCACACTTAAGAATAAGCACACACAAAAGAACTTTACTGTAAAGCTGGAGGGACTGCAGGATTTTTTCTGATGGCAATGATGCATACGTCATTGCTTAAGTATTACGAACGGCTGTTTGCTTTCAAACAATACCACGGTTGGAACGTGGATGAAATTGGTGAGCTCATACCTTGGGAGTTTGATGTTATCATCTCTATGCTGTCCAATTATCTGGAAACTGTAGAGCTTAGGAAGAAACAACAAGCCCTCCAACAACGGTAATAAATAAAAATAAAAGGATAATATGGCCGTCCTTGAGAATATAGTCAACCCCAAGGACCAAGCAGTTGTAGTTAAGAGCTTGGTCACAACACAGAAGGAGGTCTCTACCATCCTTAAGTTTTTGGTGACTAAGGAAAAGAAGGCAGCCAAGGAAAAGAAAGCCCTAGCACAGAAAGAGAAAAGAGAAAGAGCAGACTTTGCAGCAAGAGAAAGAAAGAAAGCAAGAGCAGCAAAGAACGAAGTTAAACAGAAAGGTGGCAAAGGCATCCTTGATGATATCCTAGGTGGCTTGGCTGGATCACTGGCAGCAATCTCGGCGCCTGTATTGTTAGGTGCTCTGGGTATCGGTGCGATTGGTGCTGCTATCGCAGGATACATCATGAGTCCTGAGTTTAGGAAATTTGTCAATCAATATATCCTGAAGCCGATTGGTGATTTCTTTGTAAATGAAATACCCAAGCTGTTAGAGAATATTAAAGAGACCATCTTTAAAACTCCAGCTGCAAGAGATGCAGCAGAAAGAGCAGGTGGATATAATACAAACTACAAAGGTAGAACTGCACCCACAGGTGAGAACAACCCGGTAACTCTTAAGGAAGTTGAGAGAGCACTTGGACAGTCAGAAGTAAGAAGACGTAAAATTTATGGTGATCCAAATTCTACTGATGCAGAACGCGAAAAGATTGACGCTAGGATAGCTAAGCTACAAAAGATTATTCAAGTACAATATGACATCGCTAATCGTGAAGGTGATATCAGAAAGAAGGAAGCATTTGTTCAAAATAAAATTGAAAATATTGAGAGGCTCACTCAGCAAGGTGACAAGGAAGCTGCTGAAGTATTAAGAAAAGAAGTAAGAGAGCACCAGGAAGAGATCGCAAATCTTAATGAAGAGCTCAAAAAACAGAATGAGTACGTTCTAAGAATCCTTGAGGATCCAGATGTAAAAACAACCGTAGCCAGGTGGCAGGGCAAGCAGAGCGGTGGCCCTGTTATTGTTCCAGGCAGTGGTAGTGGAGATAAAGTTCCTGCACTGCTTGATCCAGGTTCATTTGTTCTTAACAGAAACGCTGCTGGATACCAGCAGGGTGGTATTCCAACACTGCTTGAGCCAGGTGAGAGAGTATATGGACCTGGTCAGTGGGGAATGAAAGAATGGTTGATGAACAAGATGATACCTCGCTTCCAGAACGGTGGAGAGGTACCCAAAACAATTCCTCAAAGTCAGGCAGGTTCTGCACGAGGAAGTAACATTCCTGATGGTGACGAGGCAACACCTTCAAAATCTAATGGTACCGGTGTTGCTGCAATACTCAAGGCAGCAGAAGCAAATA
>Ga0098073_1000514_pt1 | contig 13103 bp, 11 predicted proteins | sample 31_taG_FD_75060 | JGI IMG/M metagenome (GOLD analysis project Ga0098073, IMG submission 75060) | Marine viral communities from the Gulf of Mexico - 31_GoM_OMZ_CsCl metaG | ecosystem: Environmental > Aquatic > Marine > Oceanic | place: Gulf of Mexico | collected 2015-07-12
AATTATAGAACAACGAAAATCTGGAGAAGGTGGTGAAGAAAAAATAGCTGATGCTCCTAAAGCCAATGTTATTGAAGTCGCTTCGTATGCTTCTAATGATATATTAATGAGTGGTTGGGCAATGGGAGAAGAACGATACCTTAAAAACAAAAGTGCTATGTTACACATACCTCATGGTAGTGGTGATGTTGTATTGTTTGGGTTTAGGCCTCAATTTAGAGGGCAACCAAGAGGTACTTATAAATTGATTTTTAATTCTATTTATTTAGGAGCTCAAAAATAGCACATAATCTAGATTCGTTATCTCTAATGAAAAATGAAAATTTTGAAATTACTAAATCAACTGGTGAAAAAGTTAAGTTTTCATTAGATAAGCTGCGTTCTTCTTTAAAACGCACTGGAGCAGATGATATACTTGTAAAACAAATTCTCAACAATGTAAGAGATGAACTGTATCAAGGTATATCTACTAAAGAAATTTACAATAGAGCTTTTGCCTTGTTAAAAAAGAGTAAAAGTTCTTTGGCTTCAAAATACAAACTTAAAAAAGCCATTTATGAGTTAGGACCAACTGGATTCCCTTTTGAACGTTTTGTAAGTGCTATTTTAAAGTATTCAGGGTATCAAACTAAAGTTGGACAAGTCTTACAAGGTAAGTGTGTATCTCATGAAATCGACATTATAGCTCAAAAAAATAATCATATTTCAATTATAGAGTGCAAGTTTCATAGCGACCAGGGGCTCAATTGCAATGTGAAAGTACCTTTGTATATCAACTCAAGGTATCAGGATGTAAAAACTTACTGGAATAACGAAAAAAACAACAAACAAGAAGTCACCAAGGGATGGGTAGTAACTAATACGCGATTTACTCAGGATGCTATAAAATACGGAACGTGCTGTGGTTTATATTTATTGAGTTGGGATTACCCAGAAAATGATGGTTTAAAAGATAGAATTGACAGATTAGGTCTATATCCAATAACAGTATCTACTTTACTTTCTAATAGAGAAAAACAATTTTTATTGAGTAGAGATGTGGTTTTGTGTCGAGAATTATTAAATGATAATTTCTATTTAGACCATCTAGGAATTTCTGAAATGAGAAAGAAGAAAATACTAGACGAAATAGCACAACTTTGTCATACATCACAACAATAAATGAAAGAATTTGTCAACATAACGTTTTTAGGAGCCTCTGGAGTTGTTACAGGTTCTAAGTTTTACATTGAAACTTCTGAGAAAAACATACTCATTGACTGCGGCATGTTTCAAGGTTTAAAAGAATTAAGAGAACTTAATTGGAATAATCTTCCCATAAATGTTGAAAACATAGACGTCGTATTACTAACTCATGGCCATTTAGATCATGTTGGGTATTTACCAAGGCTGACAAAACAAGGATTTACGGGCGACATCATTGGTACTGCTCCTACTTTAGCTATTGCTAAGATAATCCTTGAAGATAGCGCTAAAATTCATGAAGAAGAAGCAGAAAAAGCCAACAAAGAACACTATTCTAAGCATCAGCCTGCTTTACCATTTTACACCTTAAAAGATGCTGAAAACACAATCAAGCTTTTTAAGTCAAAAGCAGATGACCAATGGTTTGAGTTATCATCACAAATCAGTTACCGTTTCAACTATAATGGTCATATCCTAGGAGCGACTTTTATTGAATTAAATATAAGAGAAAAAAGGTTTGTGTTTTCAGGTGACATTGGACGAAGCGATGATTACCTGCTCGATAATCCTAAAACACCTAAATGGGCAGATTTCTTATTTGTTGAAAGTACTTATGGCAATAAATTACATCCAAATGAAGACGTTGAAGAAACACTCTCATCAATCATCAAAGAAACAATACATAAAAAAGGCAATCTTATTATTCCAAGTTTTGCCGTAGAACGCCTGCAAACACTTATGTATTTACTTTGGAAATTATATAAGAAAAATAAAATTCCAAACATTCCAATATTTATTGATAGTCCAATGGGCAATAACGTTTTGGAAGTATTTAGAAATTTTCCTGAATGGCACAAATTATCGATTACCGAGTATAATGCCATGTGTAATCATATGAATATTGTGCAATCTTATAAAGAAACTTGGCAAACTATTGACGATAAAAGATCCAAAATTATTATTGCAGGAAGTGGAATGGTTACTGGCGGAAGAGTTTTAACGTACTTAAAACAACTTATCGACAATCCAACTACAACCGTCTTGTTAGTTGGATATCAAGCCGAAGGTACACGTGGAAGACTCCTTAAAGAGGGAGCGCATGAAATACGTTTCTTTGGCAAATATTACCCAGTTAAAGCAAACATACAAAGCATTGATAGTTTGTCAGCACATGCTGATCAAAAAGACTTAATCAATTGGATGAGTCATATAAAAAATATACCTGAAAAGGTGTTTCTAATTCATGGCGAGCCTACTGCTCTTGACGCCTTTAGAGTAAAAATCAAAGAAGACTATAGTTGGAATGTCGTGATTCCAAAACTTAATGACATTGTAAAAATTACTCTTTAATATTACAGAACTAAAAAGCTAATTTCTGTTTGCTTTCAGTAACTTTTCTGCATTGGCTATACTACTGTTAATCTTATCTTTCATAATATTAACCTTCTCCTCCTCCTCTATTAGCCAAGCTTCTTTTTCTTTAGTAAGAGCTTTACCTTCCATGATTTCATCAGAGTCAAATCGATCTCCAAAACCCTTCATCCAATCCATCATCAAATTGTAGCCTGCTTTTAAGTCGTCAATTGCAACCTCATATTGCTTTCCAACAGTAGTGCTATCAACTTTTGGTTCTAATTCACTAATGAGCTTTCCTATAGTTCCCATTTTAGGCATTACTTCATCATGCACAGCAATGACGCGATCCATACGTGTTGCTTCTTGAGTTTCTTTTTCTATTTTTTTACAAGAGAATGTTATTAATATAATAACTAGTAAAAGTAGAATACGCTTCATCTGAATAGATATTAATTTGAACTACAAAAATACAGTCATTTAGCCGCATTTCAAACTTTATAGATCACCTTTTAAATTCTATTTTTAAACCTGAAAAATAAGATTAAAAATTAATTACCTTTGGCAACGATGAAAAACACAGTTAACATAAAAAACAAAAAAGCCAAATTTGAGTACGAAATACTCGATAAATATACTGCTGGTATTGTGTTAACTGGAACCGAAATTAAGTCCATACGAGACAGTAAGGCATCTATAGCTGAGAGTTTTTGTGAATTTAATGAACAAGGTGAGCTATTTGTAATCAACATGACCATTCAAGAATATGTTTATGGCAATTATTACAACCATGCAGCTAAAGCTGAGCGTAAATTGTTACTCAACAAACGTGAACTGAAAAAACTGGAAAAAGAAGTCAGAAATGTTGGTTTAACCATTGTTCCATTGCGTTTATTTATTAATGAAAAAGGTTATGCTAAGCTAGAAATAGCTTTAGCTAAAGGTAAAAAGCTTTACGATAAACGGGACACTATAAAAGATCGTGATAACAAACGTAACTTAGATAGAATTAAGAAAAGTTTCAAATAACTTTAAGATACTTCTAACAAGCTTTTGAACGTTTAATACTTATGTTTGAACAATGACAGTCAACTTTTACTTTAAAAGAGGCCGTTGTTAAATGATAACCGTCAATCAACCGTAAATGATTAAAAAAGTACTTCTCCTAATCACCCTTTGTTTTAATACAATTGTGTTTTCCCAAATAACTGGAAACATAAAAGACACAAACAACGAAACCTTAGCCTTTGTAAATATTTATATTGAAGGCACTTATAAGGGCACCACAAGCAATGATGAAGGCAACTACGAACTTAATGTCACAGAACAAGGGACTTATACCATTGTTTATAAGTTTTTGGGCTTTAAGACCGAAAAGAAAACTGTTGATATTAGCTCGTTTCCTTATGAATTGAACGTCACGCTTCAAGAAGAAAACCTATCGCTTGACGAAGTGGTTATAAACTCTAACGAAAACCCAGCAAATCGCATTATTAGGTCGGCCATTGATAACAGAAAACTTATTCTTGAAAAAATTGCAGCCTTTAAAGCCGATTTCTACTCTCGTGGACTTATTAAAATTGAAGATGTTCCCGAGAAAATTTTTGGCCAAGAAGTTGGCGACCTAGAAGGGAGTCTAGATTCTACTAGAAGTGGTATTATTTATCTTTCAGAAACCATATCCAAAATAGATTTTAAACGTCCTGATAACTTAAAAGAAAAAATTACGGCCTCAAAAGTTAGTGGTAACGACAATGGCTTCAGTTTTAACACAGCCATGGATGTCGATTTTAATTTTTACAACAACACCATTGAACTTGGTAATCAAATTGTGTCACCTATTGCAGATTATGCCTTTAACTATTATCGTTACAAATTGGATGGTGTGTTTTATGACGACAAAGGCAACCTCATTAATAAAATAAAGGTCATTCCAAAGCGCGAAAACGATCGTATTTTTTCTGGAACCATTTACATTGTTGAAGACCAATGGTCTATTTATGCCTTAGAATTAGATATTACAGGACAGCAAGCTCAAATTCCAGTAGCCGATGTCATTTCCCTTACACAAACCTTTAGCTATTCAGAAACAGAACAATTTTGGGTACTCATGTCGCAGCAAATTGACTTTAGCTATGGAATGTTTGGTATTACTGGAGAAGGACGTTTTTCGGCTGTGTATAGCAACTATGATTTCAATCCAAATTTTGATAAAAAAACCTTTGGTAAGGAAATATTATCCTTTGAAAACGAAGCCAATAAAAAAGATTCAACCTTTTGGAACACCATCAGACCCATTCCTCTTACCAAAGAAGAATCTGACGACTATGTGGTAAAAGATAGCATTCAAATTGTAAGAAAATCTAAAACCTATTTAGATTCTATTGATGCAAAAAATAATCGCTTTAAAATCACAGACATCATTTCAGGTTACAGCCATCAAAACACCTATAAAGACAAATACTTCAGCATTAGTAGTCCTCTTGCTGGTACCAGTTTTAATACAGTGCAAGGGTTTAACAATAACATGAGAGTTTTCTTTAGGAAAAACTATGACGAGTTTAGAAACTATCTAGCTCTTTACGGAACTGTTGGTTATGGTTTAAGCGATAAACGACTTCGAGGAACTGTAACAGCAACATACAAATTTAATGATATAAACGACCAAATTATTAGCATTTCTGGAGGTGTTATTGCGCAACAGTTTAACAATAATGCCATTTCGCCACTAATAAATTCGGTAAGTACTTTGTTTTTTGAAGACAATTACATGAAACTTCATGAAACTTCTTATGTGCAATTAAACTTTTCGAGGGAAATTTTTAATGGCTTAAACCTGTATTCTAATATAAGTTTCCAACGCAGAACACCTTTGTACAACAACACTGATTATGTGACCATTAATAAAGACGATGATGCTTACACAAGCAATAACCCTTTAAATGAAGTCGCTTTTGGTATCGCTCCTTTTGAAACACATAATATAGCCAAACTGAATCTCACGGCGAGAATACGTTTTGGGCAAAAATACTTCAGTTATCCAGACAGCAAGTTTACAGTACCTAATGACAACTATCCAACGGTATTTTTAAATTATGAAAAAGGCTTTGCATCTAGCGTTGATAATTATAATTACAACCAATTACAACTGCGCTTGACGCAAGGTTTTAACATAGCCAATAAAGGTAACTTTCAGTACAACTTAAAAGCAGGGAAGCTTTTTAATGCAAATGATATTGCCTTTACAGATTACCAGCATTTTAATGGTAACCAAACACGCATAGGTACTTCAAGCAATTACTTAAATGTGTTTAACAACCTACCTTATTATGAGTTGAGTACTAGCAATCAATATTTAGAGTTTCATGCAGAACATGATTTTAAAGGCTACATTTTAAGTAAAATACCATTACTTAATAAGCTCAATTACAATTTGGTTATAGGCGCACATACTTTGGCCACTCCAGATCATGAGCCATACCAGGAATACAGCATTGGTATTGATAATATAGGCTTTAAAAAGTTTCGTTTTTTACGCTTGGATTATGTACGTTCTTACCAAAACGGATTTAAAAACGATGCGGTTATTTTTGGTTTAAAGTTTTTGAATTTTATTGATTAGTTTGTTGTAAGAAAAATCGCTTTTGCCATACACTATCCATACATTAGCCATACTTAAGCTATGGCTTAGCCATGAAGTAGTTTTATGATGACTTAAATTTGATGGAATTAAATGTTTTGGATTTTATGTTTTGCTTTTTTATATTTAAAATTACAACTTAAACCCAACAGTAAATAAGCCTTGCCAAAGCTAGCAACCACAATGATTTACGCACATGTTACACGGAAAGATTTACTAAACATTTCGAATCCATTAGATGCTGCCTTGCAAAAATTAAGTGAAACGGATAAAACCAATACATATGTTCTGTTATCCCGAAATTTTAACCGATAAAACCATATATTTGTTGGTATATAACCAGTTAGCCATAATATCAACGGAACGATATTTGATACGAGTTAGAAAACTAACAATATGAAAAAAATCATTCTCCTTCTACTCTTGACTTTTGGAATTAACACAGCTTTTGCGGAATGTGCAATGAGCGGAATGACGTTCTATCCTGAAAAAAAGGAAATTAGTCTAAACTCAATGTTCATTATTCAAGGCTATTCTTTTAGCCAAAAAACAATCAACAGTTTTAAAGAAAGAACAATCTATCTCGAAAGTGAAAACGGAGAATTGATTAAATTAAATCTTCAAGAAATTTTAAAAGGGCAAATGAGTTTAACTCAAGCAATTTTTAAACCTTCAAAAGAGTTAGAACCTAATACTACTTACTTTCTAAAATACTCTGACCAAACCGAAAATGAAGGGAGAGAAATGATGCAGTATAATAGAGAGAAAAAAGAAAGAGAAAAAGTGTATTGGAAAACAACAGATAAAAAATTAATTGAGAATCTGAATTCTAATCTTACTCTTGAATTTGAAAAAACGGATGTTATACATTATGGCTGTGGTCCAGAAGCAAATGCAATTTTTAATGTAAAAAATAAATCGGAATCTGAAATTTGGTACAAGACCGAAGTTGTTGACTTGAGTACTAATAAAACTAATGTCTTCTATATCAAAGAATGGAATGGTAAACTTAATGTTGGACACGGAATGTGTGCTGGAGCATTTACTTATAATAATAAAGGCAAATATAAAGTTAGGTTTACACCAATGAATACTGACGGAAAATCAATAAAAACAACTGATTGGACAACTTTTGAAAGTCCGTTTATGAATGACAAAAGTTCATTCGGAAATTAAAAATACTATGGCTAACACCGTGTATAATTAATTGCTTTGGCAAGTGCCTATTTGGAAAATTCCTTCGGAATTTTCTCTGGTACGTTTAAGTTTACTAAATTAGTTGCTTAACCACGCAACTAACCATACACAATCACGTTGGCTGTTATTTGAAAACAAACTAAGAGTACACATATGAAATCAAGCGTATCAAATATCTTAAGCTATAATTATCTCCTCTTGGTTCCTATTATTACTGCATGTCTTGGATTTGGAGTAGGTCATGTGAGCTATCAGGTATATTTACCCATATGGTTGCTCAATGCATTAATAATGATAATAGCTTCTTGGTCGATTGGCCTTCGTGCAATCCAACTAAAAAACAAAGAACAAAGTCAACTGGCTAAGACAGCATTTTTCTTGATAGTACCCTGGATTTTAATTTCAATGTTTGCAGGCATGGGACCTCCACCTGAAACGGCAACAGAGTGGTCTAATACAATAATAGAACAACAGATGCGATACTTCTTGCTTGTTATTAGTGGAATTTTTATCGCATTTGGATTTACAGGTTTATGGGAAAGTCTTAAAAGTAAAGGAGAAAATTTCTATTCTATCCTAAGTTTAACAGCAATATTGATAGCCGTTCCTTTATTCATTATCAATATGCTTTATTGGGGCTTTTACCTGAGTGAGTATTTTAAAATTCAAGCAGCTACGAATGCAATTAATCATCCAGACTGGTTTCTACCTATGAGACAACTATTTGGATTAATATCAGTTACAGAGGTTGCATTGACATATTTTGCGACATTTATGATTGCAATCGCTCTTAGAAAAGTAGGATGGATAGGCAAAACGTCAACCACCTTTTATGTTTTATTCAGTGTTGTAGCTATTTTAGTAATCATCTTATCAGTTTTTTTGACCGAGTTGTTCAGAATACCCGGATTTGCAGTTTCCATTCCAGCGATACCGTTGATAATGCCTTATTATTTTGGAATTAATTTACTTCGGAAAATTGGATCGAATAATATTGATTTTTAAAATAAATTGATAAAACAACAGCCAACAATGTATATGCGATAATGCTCCTTATCGGTCGCACTACGCATATACTAACCGTTGTGCTTCATTATGACAAACCGCTAACCAATGATTAAATTCTTTAGAAAGATTAGACAAAAAATGCTGACTGAAAATAAATTCAGCAAGTATCTGATTTACGCAATCGGTGAAATTGTCCTTGTGGTTATTGGAATTTTGATAGCACTACAAATAAATAATTGGAATGAGAGTTCAAAACAAAGAATCGAAGAAGTTAGGCTATTGGAAAAAGTATCGATTGATCTAGTTAATGATATTAATCAATTAAAAGAGCATATTCGTAATGCTACCGATAGACAAACAATCGTTGATAGCATATTTACATTTTTACACAAAAACCCCAACACAGACCCAATAAAGTTTCTGAGGTATAACTTCGTCGCTATTTCCACAGAAAATCATTTTGAAGTAAACAGTGGTACTTTTGACGAAAGCCAATCTGCGGGTTCCATAAAATTCATCCAAAATGATTCGTTAAGAGAGCAGATCTTTAACTATTACAGAAATACCAAACGGAATTATGACGATGAAAACACAGTTCAATCACTTTACAGAGATATTTTCCCAATCATGTTTAAAAAAATAATAGCCACTAAAGAATATATTTTTATGCATAATGGTACAAGATCTAACTTGCCTGAATTAGATATTGCAGCTTTAAGTAAAGATCAGGATTATATGGCTATTTTATTACAAAAAGAAATTTCCGAAGAGTATCAAATAAAAAGCTGGAAGTCATTTTTACAAAATGCTGAATCATTAGTACAACAAATTCAATCAAATCAAAATGAAAAAGATTCGCAATAAATTCTTGTAACTAATAAACAACGAAATCACAATAACAGCTATAGTTCATTGCTCGCAACATGTTAAAGCAAAAATCATTACTTTTAACTTGGCTTGATTCCTACTCCGAAAATCCAAGGAATTTTCTCGCAACGGAGTCATAGCCAAACACGTCGTTCAAACCAAATAAAATCAACCAAATGAAAGAAACAAAACTTATTTTATTAACCATAATGCTTTTGATGTTTCATCAAATAAACTATGGACAAGAGCTTTCAAAACAAGTGACTGATTTTGTGGAAATACAAGATTCAATTGTGGCCATCAAAAATGTAACTATAATTGATGGTACTGGAGGAGTGATAAAATACAATCAAGACATTTTATTTGATAATAATAATATTTCTGCTATTGCAAATACTGGAGAAATCATTATTCCTGAAAAAGCAAAAATCATTAGTGGCACTGGAAAAACTATAATTCCAGGATTAATAATGCTCCACGAACATTTGTTTTATGCCAAGCCTTATAACAGAAACTATAAGGGAACACATATGACCAATACCTTTCCGAAAATGTATTTGGCAGGCGGAGTTACAACGATGCGAACAGCTGGAAGTTTAGAGGCAAATGCAGATTTAAACATTAAGAACTTAATTGATAAGGGAAGCTTGGTTGGGCCAAAAATGGATGTTTCGACTCCTCATGTAGAACGATTAGGCTTTATTCCACAACTTCAATCGCTTTATGGAGATGAAAGCATTGAGAACTGGTTAAATTATTGGTTTGATAAGGGCATAACTTCGGTAAAAGTTTATAACAATATTACTAAGAATGACTTAAAAGAAATCATCAAAGTTTCTCACGCAAGAAATATAAAAGTCACTGGTCATATATGCTCCATAACCTATCGTGAAGCGGCAGAAATGGGTATTGACAATTTGGAACATAGCTTTATGGCATCAACAGATTTTGTCGCCAACAAGCCCGAAAATGAATGTGTTTATGCTCAATCATCCCTAGATGAACTCAATGAAAATGATCCGAAGTTGATAAAGCTAATGCAATTCCTTATTGATAAAAATGTAACACTAACCTATACACCAACAGTATTTGAGCCTTTTACAGATAGAGAAGTTATTCCAGGTGGTGGAAGTGTGGCTCTCGCGCCATATTTGTTAGAGCAAATGCAAACATCTTATAATCAGTCAATAAATACCAAAAGAGATTCTCTCGAATTAAAAAGCTTTAAAAAGGAAATGAAACGTGTACTTAAATTTCATTCTATGGGTGGTAAAATCACGGTTGGAACAGACCCAACTGGTAGCGGAAAAACCATTGCTGGCTATTCAAACCAAAGATTAATTGAATTGCTTATCGAGACTGGTTTTAGCATAGAGGAAGCTGTAAAAATTGCCACCTTAAACGGTGCAGAGTATTTAGGAATAGAAAATGAAACAGGAACTTTAGAAGTTGGAAAAGAAGCTGATTTAGTATTAATTAATGGCGACCTCACAAAAGACATTTCCAACATTAGGAAAATGGAACTTGTTTTCAAAAACGGAATTGGATATGATTCAAAAAAAATATTTGATTCGGTTAAAGGAATGGTTGGACTTTATTGAAAAAACTAATATTATTTTGGATACCTGGAAATATATGTTTCTATTTTTAATTCTTTTTTCTTCGTGCGAGGAAAAGGAAATTAATTTAAAACCAGTTTCATACAATGATTTTGATTTGTTTGTAAAAGACACTAAATACATAACTGATGCTGAAAAATATGGATGGTCCATAGTTCAAATTGATGTTTATAATTTTAAAAAGGTTGATAACGCCAACTGGAGGAAACCTGATGGAATAAATAAAGTTAGTTCTGGTAAACTTCCCGTAACTCAAGTAAGTTATAATGATGCCTTAGCATATTGCAAATGGTCAAAAAAAAGACTTCCAAATTATAATGAATATTGGGAAATTGTAAAAAATGATAAACGGATTATAGTATCAGAAAATAAATTACCAATTTCTGAAATAGATAAAGTAAATATTGTTGGCAATGTTTGGGACATAACTGAAAATGGAAATAATCAATTGGTTAGATTAGCTGGAGGTTCTCTGTTTTGCTCTGAAAACACTTGTCATGGAACAGTTAAAGAAAGAGAATTATTCGTTGATAAAGAAACTGGCAATATTCATATAGGATTTTCTGTTCTTGATTTATAAATGAATAATATCAGACAAAACCAGTATTTAACAACGTATATAATGGATCGCTAATTCTCACCTACTCACGAATTGTTTATGCGACATAATATCTGAAAAAGATGACCTTAGAGAAATGAATGATTACCTCGAATAATTAGGCGCTTCTTTAGTAATCATAACGTCGTGAGGATGGCTCTCGTTAATACCTGATGCCGTAATTTTAACAAATTGACCTGTTTCTTTTAAGGTTTCTATGTCCTTTGCTCCGCAATAACCCATTCCAGCTCTTAAGCCACCAATAAACTGATGGATGCTCTCATACAACTCACCTTTATATGGCACACGACCAACAATACCTTCTGGAACCAGTTTTTTAATATCGTCTTCAACATCTTGAAAGTATCTGTCTTTACTACCTTCTTTCATGGCTTCAACAGAACCCATTCCACGATAAGACTTGAATTTTCTTCCTTCGTAAATGATAGTTTCACCTGGAGATTCTTTGGTTCCTGCTAGTAAAGATCCTAACATTACTGAGTCTGCTCCCGCTGCAATAGCTTTTGGGATATCTCCTGTATACCGAATACCTCCATCTGCAATCACAGGAACTCCACTACCCTTTATTGCTGCAGCGACTTCCAATACAGCCGAAAACTGTGGAAATCCAACACCTGCAACCACTCTCGTGGTGCAAATAGAACCTGGACCAATTCCAACTTTAACCGCATCTGCTCCTGCTTCAACTAAATATTTAGCAGCTTCAGCTGTGGCAATATTTCCAACGATGATGTCTAGTTCAGGAAAACTCTTTTTAATGTCTTTTAAAACACTCACGACGCCTTTGGTATGTCCGTGAGCTGTGTCAATTACAATAGCATCTACTCCAGCCTTTACTAAGGCTGATGCTCTATCTACTGCGTCACCTGTAACTCCTATTGCTGCAGCCACACGTAATCTGCCGTAAATATCTTTATTAGCAATTGGTTTTTGAGTGACTTTAGTAATGTCTCTAAAAGTGATTAAACCTACAAGTTTGTAGCTGTCATCAACAATTAAAAGCTTTTCAATTTTATGTTTCTGAAGGATAATTTCAGCATCATTTAATGAAGTACCAACAGCCGCAGTGATTAAATTTTCTTTGGTCATTACCTCAACAATTGGTCTTTCACTTTCATGCTCAAAACGTAAATCTCTATTGGTAACAATTCCTTTTAAAATGCCATTATCATCAACTATTGGAATTCCTCCAATGCTATATTCTCTCATCAAACGATTTGCATCAGCTACCTTAGCCGTTAACGGTAAGGTTACAGGATCTATGATCATTCCGCTTTCAGCACGTTTTACTTTACGTACTTTTTGGGCTTGCTCATCAATGGTCATGTTTTTATGAAGTACACCTATTCCGCCTTCACGAGCCATGGCTATAGCCATTTGACTTTCTGTAACTGTATCCATTGCAGCAGAAATAATAGGAATATTAATAGAAATATTTCTAGTGAATTTTGACTGAATACTAACTTCTCGTGGTAAAATTTCGGAATATGCTGGAACTAATAAAACGTCGTCATAAGTAAGACCTTCTCCAACAATTTTGTTTTGATGTGCAATCATAGCTTTAGCTTTTAATTGCGTGCAAATTTACGTATTTTATTTTACTTATAATGCATGT
>Ga0098073_1000516_pt1 | contig 13049 bp, 10 predicted proteins | sample 31_taG_FD_75060 | JGI IMG/M metagenome (GOLD analysis project Ga0098073, IMG submission 75060) | Marine viral communities from the Gulf of Mexico - 31_GoM_OMZ_CsCl metaG | ecosystem: Environmental > Aquatic > Marine > Oceanic | place: Gulf of Mexico | collected 2015-07-12
AAGAACTAGAAACATTAGGAATTAAACATCACAGTGAAACTGCGTTAGGTCAAGTAGACAGGTATCGTGGAATAATCGAAGCCTTAGCCGACCACCAAGCAAGTGCTAGAGGTCATAATGTAAAAATGGGAATTGGTGATATACCAACTGAACCAATGAAAAATCTTGATATTTTTGGATACCCCGATGAGGGTGCTACTATGGGTATGGAAGAACACATGTCACCATATTTCCATGATTTAAGTGATTATGCGGCGAGTGAAGGAATGCCTACTCCACCTCAATCCGCACCTCCTGCATCAATAGATGCACTTCCTAGTTCCGCCGGTGACACAGGCATGTCTACCCCGGTTTCTCGACCTCTTCCGGTTTCTCAACCCGGCGGAACACCCCCACTCACAAGCCCGGCGGTTGCTGTGCGGCGACCACCAAGACCAATAGACCCTTCATATCAAGCGTTTAGACCAAGTGTAGCATCATTAGACCCCACACAGTTTAGGCAATTAGTAGGTCTTAGACCCGGAGAAGAAGAACTAACTGAATTTGAACAAGCACAGCAAAGAGCAATTGCTGACCCACGACAACAATTAATTACTCAATACATGAAATCCGAAGATTCACATTTATCAATTATGGATAGAACATTGAAGGCTTTGGAAAGAATGCAAATCCATGAAGCGAGTTTAGATACAAGTATCAGCCATGGTGCAGTTTTTGCCGATGTAAACCAAATAGCCAAGCATGTAGGTCTTACAAGTGGTGAGGTTAATTCTATAAACGAATCTATGGGTGATTGGCACAAGATAGCAAAGGCATATCATGTCCAACCTAAAGTTGTAAAAGTAATTAAATTAAATATGAAGTGATATTATGGCTAAAATTCTTGTTAAAAAATCTGCACCTAAAGGTGTGCTTGTTAAACAAGTTCAACCACAATTGATGCAAATGCCAAAAGAAGGTAAATCTTTTATGGATTTTGCTAGAACTTTTACAGGGTCTAAAGATAAAGGTATTGGAGTAAAGCAAAGAATAGCCGGTCTTTTAGGTATGGCGGGTAAAGTCGGTGCAGGTTTAGCAACAGTGCAACAAACAGCAAATGCTATGCAAGGTGGTAATTTATCTGCGCCCCTAAGTGCAGGTTATACTTATGAGTCGCTTGACCCAACGGGTAGAAAAATTAGCGAGGCGGCTAATCCTAATCCGCAACCAAGAGCAAAAGTACAACAAGTGGCTTTACCACCCGAATTCCGAAATCCACCTGCCGCACCTGCACCTACACCTGCACCTGCACCTACACCTGCACCTGCACCTACACCTGCACCTGCACCTACACCTGCACCTGCCGCACCTGCACCTGCACCTGCCGCACCTGCCGCACAACCTGCCATGCCACCAATGCCACCACCACTTCCTGCACCTGCACCTCCACCTGCCATGCCAAAACTTGGAGGTGGACATCCAAATTTGACAGCACAACCACCGGGGTATGGACCTCTCCCACCACCACCGGGTATGATGCCACCACCACCACCTTCGGCGTATGGGATTTCAGTACCACAACCACAATCTGTTCCACAACCACAAAGTATGACAACACAATCTGTTCCACAACCACAAACATCGGAACAAATAGCACAAGCCAATGCTTCATTAAAAACAAATGAAGAAATAGCCGCCACACAAGCACAACAAGCAGAAGCCGATGCTTCGTTATCGCCTGTACAACCACAATTTATGGAAAATCGAACAACACCTGTACAACCGGATTTTATGAATGATATTGACCCTGCAACCGGACAACGAAAAATCAAATCATTTGTTACTGCACTTACTGAAAAGTTAGGTGCTGATATAGTTTACAAGATGACACCCCATGAAATGGGAACATTCGCCGCATATACTTTACTAAAATTGAGATGATATTATGAGCGAAAACATGGAACAGTTTATCCTAGATATGGATAGAAAGATGGCTGAAAAGTCATTTAAGTTCTTTTTTACAGATATACTTGGTTTTCATTACAGTACCCATCATGAAATGTGGGATAAAGGATTGAAAGAAAATCGTTACTACTGCGTTAAAGCGAGTCGTGACCACGGTAAATCTACTTTGTTTATGTCGTATGCTCTATGGATAGCCGCTTTCAACCCCGGTACTCACATCATGATATTTTCACACTCATTAGAACAGACACTTGAACACATGAGATTTATTCGTAATAATATAGAAAGTGCTGATATTCTAAGAGGTTTGAAGCCCGACCAAGGTAGACCTTGGGCTAAATCATACTTCGAGTTCACTAACGGTAGCCGTATCATGGCTAAGTCGGTTGGTGGTGCTACTCGTGGTTTCCACCCCGATGTAGTAGTATGTGATGACATCTTGTGGGGTACTACAGGTGGAGAGTTACAAAGAGCCGCCGATTGGTTCTATGGTGTATTACTTCCGGTACTGCACCACACAGCACGACTAATGATGGTCGGTACACCGTTCAGTTACAATGACTTGTATGCTGAACTTGAAGGAAAAGAAACATTCCAAGTAGAAACATATCCCGCTATTAATTCCGAAGGTATAGCCCTTTGGCCGGAAAGATGGAATCTTGAGGCACTTGAACAAAGACGATTATCAATGCCCGCTATACAATTTAGCCGTGAGTATCTGTGTGAACCTATCCACGATGTAGCGAGTATGTTCCCTGCTACTATACTTGAGGCGGCTCGTGATAAAGAGTTAGTGCTTCTTGACAGGGCTGATACTGAATTCGATGAAGAGGGTAATCCGGCAGGGGTATTTGGACAGCATTTTATCGGATGGGATACAGCGATTGCTTCCGATAAGAACGCAGACTATACCGCTATGTTAGTACTAAGGACACCACCGGGTGATAATATCAAAGAAATAGTTGGTATTGTACACGAAAAAGGTCTTGGTGGTGCGGCACAGAAAAAACAAATTTTACTGTTAAATAACAGGTTTCAACCCGATTTGATTGAACTTGAAGGTAACAACTTTCAGCGTATGTTTGCGGCTGAACTTCAAGACATGAGAGGGGATATTCCTATTCGTACATTTATGACAACACGCCAAAGAAAGGAGAGTATGTTCATGTCACTTCTTATGGCGTTTGAGCAAGGACAGATAAAAACTCCATACGGTGATGAGCGAAGCCGTGAATTTACACACAAGTTAGAATCCGAGTTAAACAGATTCGGTATGCAGAAGAATGGTAAACTAGAATCTGTAGGAACTCATGATGACTTGGCTATGGCTTTGGCGTTGGCTAATTGGGGAACAAAAGAATTCAAAGGTTCAGTAGTGCTTCTTGACGATGTACTACCGGGCTTTGATGAATGGATAACAGGGAAACCACACAGAAATTATGGAAAAAATGATTGGGTGATACCATGAGTTGTGAATGTGGACATTGTATTGGAATGGATAGTGCGTTTGATTTTTTAGAAAAGAAACTATGCCCCGAAGGTAAAGCGGCGGCAAAGCGTAAATTCAAAGTTTATCCGTCAGCGTATGCTAATGGATGGGCTGTTCAATACTGTCGTGGTAAGTTTAAGAAAAAGGGGAAGAAGAAATGAATCATGCTTCTATGGTTAAGGCTTGGTCTTTTCTTAAAGGAAAAGAAGATGCACCTAATTACAGGAAGGCCACAGGCTCTAAAAAATGTGGTAATTGTAAAGCATGGGATTCTTCAAAAACTGATGACCCAATGACGGGTTATTGTGAATGGTATGATTTTATTTGTCGTGCAGACCATGTATGTGATGCTTGGGCGGGAGAAGAATGACTAAAGTATTAATCCGCAAGAACTTGAACCGATGGTTCAAAGAAAAGTGGGTTGATGTTAGTCGTAAAAATAAAGATGGTTCTCACCCTCCTTGTGGTAGGTCAAAAGCCAAGACTTCAAGCAAGGGTTATCCAAAGTGTAGACCAAGTGTAAAAGTATCGAGTAAAACTCCAAAGACTTCCGGTTCAATGTCCGAAGGGCAAAAGCGAGCCGCTACCAAAAGGAAGCGAGCGAAAAAACAAGGAGTCGGTGGTAAGCCTACAATTGTAAAGGAGATGAAAGATATGAAAGATGAAGATAAAAAGAAAAAGAAAGGCATGGTAGTAGTAATTGCAGTTGGAGGTAAACCTCCAAAAGCACCTACTAAGACTATGGATGTTGATGATAAGAAAAAAGCATTTGATGACGCTTGGAATACATTAAATAGATAGGTCAATTTGGTGGTCATTATGTGGGGTAGTGCTTTACTAGGTGATGAGTATGACCTCGCTGTACAACCTGCTGATGATTTAACAAAAAGCGTTTTAACGAATTTATCACAGCATCCCGAATTTACAGTTATTACAGCCCCTATAGAAAAATCATCAAGTTTGTTTTCTAATGACGATATTAAATCGTATAGTTTTGCACCTAACGGTGATGGGTGGTTAGAAAGTACATACGGTAAAGACGCTAACTCAATAATTCGTATGTGTAGAAAAATGCGAAGATTAGATAAAGATAATCGTGAAAGTATTGATGCAATCATTGATGACATTCGCACAATAAAATCTATGGAAATAGAAGCCACTATTGGTAATCTTTCATGGAGTGAAGGTTTAGAAGATGTAATAAAAAATATTGGTCTTAATGATAGAAGCCTAAAAGCACTTCGTAAATTCGGTGAATCTCGTTCATCTTCTTTACAAAAAGCATGTCAATTGTATCTTAAATCTATGACCGTATTGAATTTATTAAATGAAAAGTTAGATTGGGGAGTTGATGACCAAAAAGAATGGGCTAATGCTTTACAGTTGAAAAAAGATGCTCGTAAAATGTGGTCTAACACTTTGCATCAAATTGATAATATATCAAAAACAGACAAAGCAACTCTTAATTTTATTTCCGATGAATTAACAAAATCCGGTCCACTTAGTAGTCGTGAGTTAGTTCGTAGAGGTGTTGGAACTATATCTAAATCTGTTACCCCTACAAAGGTAGGTATGCTATTGAAAATGTACGGTGAAGAGATAGATATTTACAAAAGTAACAGTAGAGGTGACTTTGTAAAAATTAATTCTCATGGTTTAATTATCAAAGATATATGGGCTTATGCCGCAGGTTTTCTTGATGCCGACGGTAGTATATTCATAACAGAAAGGGGCGAACCAAGAGCGACATTTATCGCTACAGGTGATAGGGGTCGTATGCAGTGTGAAGAGTTACACAAAGCACTAGGTTGCGGTAGATTAGTTCTAAATCAAAGAATACATAAAAACAGTGTCCGAAGCCAACACCGACTCATATTCTCATCAAAAAATGATTTAAGGCAATTATTGAAAGGTATATTACCCCATTTAAAAATGAAATCGTTGCAAGCAAAGGCTGTTTTATCCTTTGTAGATGAAAAAGATAAGATGAGAAAAGACGAATTGTATCGTGTCGTTACATATAACAATTGGAAAGACGACAAGAAAAAGGCCGATAGTTTCTTGAGTAAATGGGGCGTGGATGCAGATACAATAGGTAGTTATGCGGAGAGTTTGTAATGGCGGATGATGAAAGTAGAATTAGTCGGTTTCTTTCGACATTGAGTAAACCCTTCAAGCGTAAGTCATCACCAACTCCGACTATGCCACTTTGGACAAGTGGTATACAAGAACCTGTAATGGCACAGGGTATTACCATACCTGCTCTTTATGCAGTAAGCACAGAATGTTTGATTCTAAGAACTGTACTTTCTAAATTAAGACAAGAGATGTTTAGAAGAGGATACTATTGGGAAAAGAAGTTCCATAAGAAATGTGTTCAGTGTGATGAAGAATATCAACACGATGTACAAGCATGTGAAACATGCGGTGGTGAAGTTAGAGGACCGGATAGCGAAGAATTAGTATATGCTAAGTGGTTACTCAAACAAGAAAATAGCATGGAACAACAGTTCTTACATGTTCTACATGAGATTGAAAATGACCTAAATATTGTAGATGATGCATTTATGATATTTGTAAAAGAGTATTATATTGACCCCGAAACTAAAGAAGTCGCATTTTATCGTGTAAAAGAAATGATTAGAGGTGACCCTATATTTATGAGAATAGTTGCCGATAAAAGAGGGGTAAGAGGTGGTCGTTACAAGACTTGTTTAATCCATCGTGACCAAGTAAAAACACACGCAGAAGATGATAAGTGCGAGGTTTGTGGTAGTGATTTACACGATGTACACTATGTAAACATGGCAGGTAGTGGTAAAACACAATACTTCGTTGAAGGTGAAGTACTCCATATCAGTAAATATAATCCATCTAAATTATATGGCCGTTCACCTGTAAATACAATGTGGCGACAAGCCATGACCTTAACAGCGATGGATAACTACATGTATACTGCATATCAAAAGCGTAGAATGCCAAAAGGTATTATTTCTGTTACAACTGATAATCTTGAATCAATGAAATCATTTTGGAAATCTGTAGATGAAAAAATGGAAAGAGACCCTCACTATGTACCTAAAGTTGGTATAGAATCTAGCACAGGTAGAGGTGGTGTAAATTGGGTCAAGTTCATGGATACCCTAGAAGAGATGCAATATATTGCTGTTCGTGATGAGATAAGAAATCGAATAGCCGCTTATTTTGGTGTATCAAGTATATTTATGGTAGACAATGGTAAGTCCGGTGGTCTTAACAACGAAGGTCTACAGATTCTTGTTACTAATCGTGCAGTAGAGTTTGGACAAAAAATTTACACTGATGTTTTATTTCCTAAGATTCTAAAACAAATGGGAGTGTTTGATTGGAAATTAACACTATATCCAAACGAAGAAGAAGATGAAATTACAAGACTACGCCGTGATGAGCAAGAGTTGAATGTAGCACAAAGAATGGCTCAACTCGGTTTCGTGCCGGAATTGATTAATGGTGATACAAGTAACGACATTAAATTTGTTTATCGTAGACCTAAACCCGAAGAACAACAAGGCGCACCACCTCCGGGTGGCGCACCACCAATGATGCCACCGGGTGGAGGAAGAATGCCTCCGGGTATGCCGATGGGCGGTATGCCTCCGGGTATGCCGATGGGCGGTATGCCTCCGGGTATGCCGATGAGAGGTATGCCTCCGGGTATGCCGATGGGTAACATGCCGATGCCACCTCCACAACCGGGTGGTCAAGGTGTAGGAATACGCAACCGTGGTCCTGCCGCACCCGAAAGAAGAACCTCACCGGGTAGTGGTGCGCCGGTAACAAGTGTGCAACAAAGAGGACCACCACCATCACTTGGACAGCAGAATGTAAACACCATGCAGAATGCTCGAAGATTTAGAGGTGCATAAGAAACGCTTTTATTATAGTAGTATGTGAGACAGGCAGGGATGAAGATGGAATTAATCAAAATGCACCCAATGGCAAGAAAACTTGAACAAGCCCAAAAGGGATTTCTAACAGCCCTAGAAAGTGATAATGCAGAAGTAGCAAAACAACATTTGACAGAAGTACAAAAACTAGCAGACTTCCTTGCAGATGACCTAAATACAGTTATCGCAAAGTCCGAATCCGCTAAAGGTATAAATGACATTTATGCCGGTGGAGTTCCTGTAATGAAGTTCACCGAAGGAAGAGGAAGGACAGGTTCTATTCAAGGACAAAGACTCCCCGGCTCTATTAGTACAGGAATTAGAAAATCTAACTTTAGTCGCAGTGCAGGTACATTTGGCCGCTATTCAAATTGAGGTCATACTATGACAGAAGATAAATCCGAACTTTTAGTGAATGCTTTAATCACTAAAATGGAAGTGATGGATTCTAACATAGAGATTTTAAAACAAGAAAATGAGCGTCTTAAAAGTATAATTAACAATCCTCAAAAATTGTTAAGAAAAATGGGTATGGTAAAAACTACTACCCCATTTACCGAAGATGTACAAAATGACCCTTTTAGAAACGACCTAAATAATAATTCAATTCTAAAAGGTCAAAATACCACTATCCCGCAAACCAATGAAGAATTCCACAATATGGATTGGGATGAAATTCATGAGTTAGCAAACCAAGCAAAAAAGACAGATGTGATACAATGAAGCCAAGATTTGAAGAGATGAGTTATGAAACTACAGTTATGCTTGAAAAAGCAAAAGCGATGAATGACAGGCTAGATAGAATAGAGAAAGAAATGACTCTACCATTGTCAGCAGGTACACCTCGAACATCAAAAAGAGGTAAAATGGAAAGCATGAGAACACCCCGTCAAGGTATGCGTGAAACCGGTGAGATGCCTCTTCCGGGTACAGGTGACGATACAGGTATGGCTACAAAGGCCGAAGGTTGTTCCGACTGTGGCGGTAAAAAATGTACATGTAAAGATTGTCCTTCATGCGATTCTAAAGTAAATAAAGCGGGTATGTGTAAAGCAGGATGTGTGCCGGGTAATAAAATGGCTAAAGCCCAACCCGGATTTGCACCCGAAAAAATCACTGACATCAATCCTCACTTTGTAGCAGAATCCGGTGGACAGACTAAGAGTGGTTATTTTACTACTAATGGTAAAACTATTGTAACCGAAGATGCTAAACCAAAGAGAAAGAAAGCAGATTCTAAGGTGAACATGGAAAGACTATCATCAAGACAAAACCCGCACTCCGATACAGGAGTCGTTAGAGAAGAAAAGTTTGATTGAGGTGATATTGTGAAACCTATAGCGGTTAAGAAAGCAAATATCAACTCTAAACTTAGAGAAGCGGGAGAAGCGGGAATGCCTATAGTATGTAGAAAGTGCGGTGGCACAAATACTTCGGGTTGTAAGTTACATCAAGGTATGGACATACACGCATGTCCTTTATTTGAACCGCTATCATAGGCGGTGAAAATAATGATAGATGATTTCAACATTCGTAAAAATGAGTTTGTAATATCTCTTTACGATGGTTTAGATTTATCTCGAAGTGCCGCAGAATACATTATGGCATGGGAATCTTTAGAAAAATCCCCTAGCGATTTATTTTCTTTAAATCTTAAAGATACTGCTGAAACAATAATTAAATTTGATAAAAAGGAAGGTGTAGGTTATTTATTGGCTAGTATGCCTACTTTTGGTGAGCCAACAAACCATGTTTGGGCTAACGGTTTAATTCGTAGAGAAGGTAGAGGTCACTCGATATTTCCTACTTATAGAGCAGATGTAAAGTCATCTTACACAGACTCTCACTTTCCTTATCATGAAATGAATCACCCATTAAGGCAGATAAACCACGCAACAGGTTTACCTAATATGTTTGAAGTACTTAGGTCATTTGCGTTAGGTGGTGCAGGTATACAAGAAATGGAGATGGAGAAAAAGTGGTATAAGACCATGACAGAAAAAAATAGCCCTTTAGTTACCGGTATAAAAGTAGGTTCTAAAACTATACCAATTCTTGGAGATATTAATGCACCGGGAACTGTAGCACAGCATCAACACCATCTGTACGAAAGAGATTACAGAAGATGGAAAAAGCAAAATGCAGATTTAGAAACAGAACTCCAAAGTAGAGGTTTGAAAGGGAAGGAGTTAGAAAGTGAAATGCGTCGTAGTCACTTTGATGATAAAGTAAAGGAGTGGACAAGTAAAGAAGGAGAACTAGGTTTAGACGGTTTTATGTATGGTCTTGAATGGTTTACACCCGAAGAAAGAGATTATATTGAAGAACAGTTACACGAAGGCATAGATAATAAATCAACACTTACATTACCTAATGGTGAAAAAATACCTACTGCTAGAATAGCAGTAAATAATTTACTTAGAAGAACACCCGAAATGAACTTTATGCTTAGGTCAAATCAAAATTTTGGTCGCAACGCTCATTATCGAAATCAGTCTAATGAAGATGATTATTCTCAAGGTGAAAATAGATTTATTAGAAGTGCTTTAGGAGAATTTGTCCATAATCAAAATGATATGTTAGACTACCCTATTGCTGATTATATATTAAGTGAAATTAATGAAAAGTATGCCGTTGATGATAAAGAACCTTTACAAGTGTTACCGTCACTTGAAATCCATAAAACAAAACCTAAAGATAAATATAATTATCAAGATTTGAAAAGAGCGTCTAAACATAAAAGACTCTCTATGGAAGATTTACTTTTCTTAGCAGGATTTGACCCTAACACAAAACAGTTGATTGATGACCACCCCATACATGGTAAAATGGATGGGCCGATAATTGATTTACCAACGCTAGAAAAAGTACAAGACCATGCACGACGCAACGGAACAGTTCAACAGTTAGCAAAAGAAATGGTGAATGATTTAGCGTTTTTTAAATCACCACACGGTCCTCATCCCGATGAAGAAAAACAAGAATTTTGGGAAAATCACCCCGATGGATATACATACGGTCCGGGTAAATTTTATTCTTCTTTGTATGCTAATATACCGGGTATGAATATATCACCTGCAACATGGATTGAGTTTTTACACTCCATGTCACATGACAAAGACAACTCTATCATGTTTCAAACAGACCCAAATAATTATCAATTTTGGATGCCAAATCAAGATAACACTATTTTAGGAATGCATTTCGGTCCACTGTTTGCGCCGCCCATAGGGTCTTTTGATACTACTAAGTATAAATTTGATTATACTCCCGAAAAAATGCCTTTGCAAAATATATTTTCTCCTTTTGGTACAGGTAAATCTTCTAATCGAACTGAAAAAAATAACTATACCGAACATAAATCGGCAATCAATCCAATGTATGAGTATGCAATAAGAACAGCAACTCCTGCTTTTAAACAACAATTAGGCCCTCATAATCAACATTTAGAGCCGCATACATCTACTAATCCCACTATAATGCCTAAATCTACATCTATGTATGGTACACATCCTAGTGATAGTAGATTACACGAAAGAGCAGTTAAAGCACAATTACATAATACATTTTTGAATAGAGTCGGTCATCCATTTACTCCACCAAAAAAAGCCATAGGGCAACTTAAAGATTTTTTAACAGGTGACTTAACATTATCAGCAGGTCTCGACCTCCAAGAATTCAAAGATTATGTGGGATGGGATTCTAAACCCACTACTTATAGTAATGTCAAAGATACTATAGAAACAGGTGATTACCCAATAGTTAGATTAGTAAATTCAGTTAGTAAAATACTCAATACAACAGATGGTAGAAAAATTAACAATTTTATAGAAAATTTGTCTGTTGATAAAAACGATGAAAATTATAAAATTCTACATGACTATTATATGAATAACTATGATTTTGCCGTTAATGATAAAATCAATTTAGATGAGGCTAAGTCTAAGTTACAAAGTATAACATCTAAACTTCATCAAAGAAAATTAGATGGTCCGAAAAAGAAATACCAACCTAAAACAACATCTACTGATGCTATTCAGTCTATCCTAAGATTTGGTGGTGATAATATTTCTACTGAAAAAGAGAATAGAATTAGAGAAACCATTGACTCAATAAATGAAATGATGATGAATCCCGATTTGTCACAAGAGCAAGTGATGGGTTTGAGAGAAGATTTACAAGATGCTGTGACTCAATTAAATCAAGTTCAATTATCTGCAAAACAAAAAGATAAACCGACATCGCATTGGAAAATTAATGCTAAACAGTATTTAGATATGCTACAGTCTCATCATGATACAGTTGTTGATTATGCTAAAAATGTCGTAATGCCGTTAGTTCTTGAACAACAACCCGATGCTTTTGACACTAGTAACCCTGTACAGTTTATACATAATGTACAAAAATTATTGGCTGACACACAAAGACACATTTTAGCAACTGACAATCACGATTTATCTCCTGTAACTTACGGAATAGATTACAATGTGGTCAGTCAAAAACCAAAAGAAATTAATGAACATAGTGCTATTGCTAATCATTTATTAGAAAATGGTGCAGAAATAGATGGTAACATGTCAGTTGATGAAGTAATTAATATGTTAAACTTAGAAAAAACTCCCGCTATGAAAGAACATGTTGCTAATATTATTAATGAATCTTCTTTGAGACAACAACCATTATTTGTTTCAACAGTGGGTAATGTGCTTACAAGTGGTACATTATCAAAAATAGGAAATGTAGATATATCTCATTTACATACTCCTAATGATGATATTATGGGTGCTGAATATGATGATTTAAACAGTAATGATAAGTTTCATCATGATTTACATAATTCAAATATTCATAACGCAATAAGTATTGCACAAAAGAGAGCAAGAAAAGAAAATGAGAATTGGAAAGCAAATCCTATACACGGATTATCTCAATCATTAAACCATATTCTTAACACAAAACACTTTGGACAATCAATGCAAAATAGCGGATTAGAATTTTTCCACGCTAGAGACTTTGATGCTCATGGTGCAAAAGATATGGGTAAAGGGGTTAAGAAAATCACCGCTACTACTAGAAATAATTTAGACTCTTTAATTGTGTTAGATGAAAGAAAGTTAATGGATGAAAGAGGTGGTATATTAGAAAGCGCATTTGAAGCACCTACAACTGAAACAGTTGCTAGAGCCGGTTTAGGTACTCATTCTAAGATAGGTAGAGTGAACCCCACTAATGCATCTATCTACAATATATTCGGTGTAGGAGATATTCATGAAGGGTTTGTAGCAGAACCTTCGTTTGGTATTGAAACTAACATAGAAGGTGAACCAATAGTTGGAGAATATACTCAACCGGGCTTTTATCCAAGAGTAAGTGAAGAAGCGTTGAACACATTGTTTGGAGAAGAAACCGTACAACAGGTACTACCAAATTTACCACCACCTCAAACTACCCTTTCAGCACATCAAGGGGTAAATATGGATACATACTTATCTCCATCCGATGACCCTTCAACGATTGCTATGAGTGAAGTTTCTACATATATCACATCATTACTTAATCCCGATATATTACTAATGAAAAACGATGATGTAAAATGGTCACCTCCTATTAGACCAATGCATCGTATTTTTGAAATAAGCGATTTACACCATTTAAGAGGGTTTAGTGGCTCGTGGGTAGTTAGTAAATGG